>OBMK010000005.1_pt1 | contig 238487 bp, 200 predicted proteins | sample 1539081 | NCBI WGS metagenome assembly OBMK01 (sample SAMEA3355528, study PRJEB22509) | marine metagenome | biome: marine; feature: river plume; material: water | place: USA | collected 2010-08-07 | depth 0.5 m | reverse complement strand
CCTGCGACCCACGGCTTAGAAGGCCGTTGCTCTATCCAACTGAGCTACGGGCGCACAATAAAAGCCGACAAATGGTCGGGGATGAGGGATTTGAACCCCCGACATCCTGCTCCCAAAGCAGGCGCGCTACCAGACTGCGCTAATCCCCGAATGTGTCTCCATGCGGTCTCTTTCGAGAGCGCGCATAATACTGACAGAGCCGGTTTCCGTCAATGCGAATTCATCACATAGGGCAATTTTAATGCCTGCAATAGATACCTATAACATTTAATAGCGTACAACCCTGGATTAAGTGGTTAAATAAGCCCTTAAGGTGCCCTCAAGAGGCGCTAAACTAAGCAAAATTATTGGTTAGGGGAGAGATATGATTCAATTTACGCTTAACGGCAAGCTGGTTCAAACCAATGATGAACCGGATACGCCATTGCTCTGGGTGATCCGAGACAGCTTTAAGCTAACCGGTTCAAAGTTCGGTTGCGGTATGGCCCAGTGCGGAGCCTGTACCATGCATGTGGATGGCAGAGCGCAACGAAGCTGTGTTCTTCCGGTGGCCGCGGTGGCCGGCAAATCAATTACCACTATTGAAGGCCTGGGTACGCCGGATAATCTCCATCCCCTGCAGCAGGCTTGGGTGGATCAGGGTGTTCCCCAGTGCGGCTACTGCCAGTCTGGGCAAATTATGAGTGCAGCCTCTCTACTCAGCGATAATCCGAATCCCAGTGAAGCTCAGGTTGAATCTGCTATGGCAGGGAATATTTGTCGCTGCGGCTGCTACCCAAGAATTAAAAAGGCGATTTTGACTGTGGCAGAACAGAGTCAACCAGGTGCTGTTCAGGTCGCTATTCCGGTCACCAGTTCAGATGCTGAGGGAGTTCAGTCATGAGCGGTATTCAACTGACGAGACGCGGATTCTTAAAGGCAACTGGCATTGTTGGTGGCGGCCTATTGATTGGTTATGTGGTGACTTCCGGCACTCAGACACCGGCAGTGATGCCAGGTGCAGGTGCTATTGCGCCCAACGCCTTTATCCAACTCACTGCAGATAACCGGGTCATTTTTTACAGTCCCAGAGATGAGATGGGCCAGGGTATCTATATGGGGCTGGCTACATTGATAGCCGAAGAACTAGATATTCCCCTGAAGGACATCCAAGTGGAATTTGCCTCAGTGCATGAGGATTACAAGCACCCGGAATATGGGGTTCAGGGTACTGGCGGCAGCTCCTCAATGCGAGTGCATTATCTACCACTGCGTCAGGCAGCCGCAGATACCAGAGCTCTTCTGCTGGCCGCTGCTGCAATTGATCTTGGGGTCAGTAGAGACTCTCTGACTACAGAAGATGGTTATATTCTCAGCAATGGTGCAGGCCTGCCCTACAGTGACTTTATTGGCACAGCTCAAACATTGGAACTTCCCACAGAGACAGCTTTAAAACCCAAGGCCGATTTTAAATATATTGGCAGTGATATTGCTCGCAATGATGCGTTAGCAAAATCTACTGGCACAGCGACCTACGGGGTAGATGTGGATCTGCCCGACCTTTATTACGCCATTGTGAGCCGCAGTCCTGTGGCTGGCGGCAGGGTTAAATCAGTGAACGACAGTGTCGCCAGATCAATGGCCGGTGTAACTGATATTGTGCAGATTGATTCAGGTGTTGCTGTGGTTGCTGAGTCATTCTGGAAAGCCAAAAAAGCGGCTGCAACATTGGATATTTCCTGGGATCTGCCTGAGCTTGCAAAGTTTAGCAGCGCCCAGATTAAGGCGGATTATCAGGATGCATTAAATAGCGGCGCTGGCGATACCGAGATTTCCGGTAGTATTGAGGACGGTATGTTGTCAGCGACACATCAGATAGGTCGAGAGTTTTGGACCCCTTATTTAGCTCATACTCCCATGGAGCCTGTTAATGCGGTGGTGAGAATTACCGGTGATCAGGCCGAACTTTGGGCTGGTACACAGAGCCCAGGCGTTGCTCGCGGGTTGGTGGCCAGGCATGCCGATGTGCAAGTAGATAAAGTAACCGTAAATAGCCTTTTCTCTGGCGGTGGTTTTGGTCGGCGTGCGCAGCTCAGTCATGTTGCTGAGGCTACCCAGGTTGCGGTGGCAACAAATAAGACCATTAAACTGGTCTGGACCAGAGAAAATGATGTACAAAATGGCTGGTTTCGCCAGGCGTCAGTGATGCAGATCAATGCTGGTATAGACGAAAGGGGCCTAGTTACCGCCTGGGATGCAGCGCGAGCTGGTGGAGATCTAGCGCCCCATACAATGGCTAGTATATTGCCTGGGGCACTGCCCTCAGTACCCAAGGGAATCAACGACTTACTGGTAGATGCCACAGAGAGTATCTTTGATGGTTGGGTGATTGATGGTGGCGGTGTAGAGGGGTTGGTTGACGACTATGACTTCCCCAACAAGCAGCTGCGCCACGCCTCGGTTAACCACGGTCTTCCTCTGGCAGCTTGGCGCTCGGTCGGGCACTCGTTCACTGCCTTTGCCAAAGAGACAGTGATGGACGAACTCGCTGAGCAGGCGGGCCTGGATGCTTTTGAGTTCCGCCGACGAAACCTGCAGGGCAATCCGCGCTTACTTGGCGCTCTGCAAGCTGTTCAGAAAGGGCTAGAGAACTGGGATATTCCTGAGGGTCACCATATAGGTGTCTCTGCCCATGGCTCTTTCCACTCCTATGTAGCTCAGGCAGCGGAGGTGTCGGTTGAGAACAATCAGATTCGCGTCCATCGCGTGCTCTGTGCCATTGACTGCGGTCAGGTGGTGAATCCGGATATAGTGCGCGGGCAGATGGAAGGCTCTATTATGTACGGTCTAACCGCAGCGCTTTATGGCGATATTGAGATTGAAAACGGAGCAGTTAAAGAAAGTAATTTCCACGATTATAAAATGCTGCGTATCAGCGAGGCACCTGAAGTCGAAGTTCTGATTGTTGAGAGCGAGGAGGCCCCGAGCGGTGTGGGTGAGCCAGGTCTTCCTCCAGTGGCGCCTGCAGTGGCTAATGCTGTTTATCGGGCCACTGGCGTGCGTCTTAGCTCAATGCCCCTGGTTTTGGTATAGGCGGGCAGAGGTGAATTTAGAGATTGGGGGCAGCATCCAGTGCCCTCTGTGCTCCGGCTTGTCAATATCGAACTATTGCACTGATAACAGGCGCAGCTATTTATGCTGCTCAGACTGCTCTCTGGTGTTTGTCCCCAGCGATCAACATCTTAGCCCCGAAGATGAAAAAGCCGTCTATGACCAGCACCAGAACTCCCCGGATGATCAAAGCTACCGAAAATTCCTCAGCCGATTAGCAGAGCCACTGATGGAGCGCCTAGAGGCTCAGAGTTATGGGTTGGATTTTGGCTGTGGGCCAGGACCAACCCTGTCGCTGATGCTGGAGGGGCAGGGCCATCAACTGGCGCTCTTCGATATCTACTATGCCGACAATCCCTTGCTGTTGCAGGGTAGCTATGACTTTATTACCGGCACTGAAGTGGTCGAGCATCTATCCAGCCCAAGACAGGAACTGGACAGACTCTGGGCCATGATTCGCCCCGGTGGTTATCTGGGGCTAATGACCAAGCTGGTAAAAGATCAGCAGAGTTTTATGGGCTGGCACTATAAAAATGACCCTACCCATATCAGCTTTTTCTCAGTCGCCACGTTTAATTATTTGGCTGATACCTGGGGTGCCCAGGTCGACTATATCGCCAATGATGTGATTATTTTCCGCAAATCAGCTCTCGAGCATGGATAAAAGCCCGCACCGATCGACTGATATCTTCCGGGCTGGTCATCCAGGAGCAGACACTGATTCGAATAACCTTGCTGCCCTGCCAGACTGAGCTTCCCACCCAGCATTCGCCGCTTGATTGAATCTGCTCAAGCACTGCCATAGTAGTGCCGTCATTATCACTGGGTGATACGATAACCTGGTTAAACACCACATCATTGTGAACAGTAAAATTAGCCTGTTTAAGCTCATCAGCAAACTGTACTGCTCGCTGATGCAGACCATAGACCAGTTCATCCACACCGGATTTACCCAGATATTTAAGGGCTGCCCACAGCTCAATTGCACGGGCGCGGCGAGACATCTCTGGGGTGTACATCATGCCATCCCGCTGCTCACCGTAGTTGGAGGTTAGATAGGCGCCAGAAGCCTGCAACGCTGTAACCAGAGCCTCTTTATCTCGACACAGCAGGATTCCGCTGTCATAGGGTGTATTTAGGGTTTTATGACCATCCAAAGACCAAGAATGGGCTTTCTCCATGCCCTGAGTCAGATGTTTAAGTCGCTCTGTACCGCCAGCCCAGAGACCAAAGGCACCATCTATATGCACCCAGGCACCCGCAGCGTTGGCGTTATCACAGATCTGATCAAAGGGGTCAAAGGCACCGGAATTAACATTGCCAGCCTGCAATATCACAATACAGGTAGCATCTAGCTCTGGCATCTGGTTCTGATCAATACGTCCCTGGTCATCCCCCTCGACCCATTCAATATTGTCCAACCCAAACCCCAGTAGCGCTATGGCTTTGATCACGGCGCCATGGGTATGGCGGCCAGCAATAATACGAATGGGTGGCGCACCATTGTGGCCCTGCTGATTGAAATCCCAACCATGGTTGCCATAGATGCGTAATCGAGCTGCAGCCAAACCGCAAAAGATTGCAGAGGAGGTGCCGCTGACAAACCCCGCCACTGTGGTATCTGGCAAACCCAGTAACTGCTGCAGCCAGCGCTGGCAGACCTCTTCCAGTTTGGAAGTAATGGGTGACATCAGCTGCAGCGCGGTATTCTGATCCCAAAAATCTGTCAGCCATTTGGTAGCCAGTGTCACAGGTATAATGCCGCCATTCACAAAGCCGAAATAACGGCCACCGGTCTGTGCCACAGACGCGGGGGAACCATAGTCATGCAGTTGCTGCAGAATACTGCTGGCATCCCCAGGATGGCCTGGCATAGCTTCAACAAACTGCTCTAAATCTGCGATCGCTTGCGGCGTTGGGAAGACAGCCCGATCTGCAATTGCCTCTGCATACTCAAAAGCATAGCCCTTGGCCTGCTCAAAAAGGGCTTTTAGCTGTTGTTCAGCTAACATTGTTTCACGAAGATTCATCAGAGGTTCGGCTCAGTATTGTCAATAGTGATTATTCTCTGGCAGTAAATCATAGACTAATGTTTTTACAAAGTTAGAATGTCGGTCTCGAAAATTTTAACCGTCAATGGGAAGCCCTATGTATAGTGGAAAAACCTTGTGCCTCAAGTCGATCGAAAATGGATTTGCTGAGATTAACTTTGATAACCAGTCTGGTTCGGTCAATGTTTTTAATCAGGAGACTCTGGCTGATCTGCACCAGGCAGTGAGTATTCTAGGCAATGCCACAGATATTCGCGGTTTACTGCTGAGCAGCAGCAAATCTGTGTTTGTGGTGGGCGCAGATATTACTGAATTCTCCTCTATGTTTGCTGCATCAAAAGAGGATTTCCTCAAAGGTGCACAGCACGCCAATAGCCTCTTTTCCCAGATAGAAGATATGCCATTTCCCTCGGTTGCCGCTATTAATGGCTTCGCCCTCGGCGGTGGATTTGAGGTCTGCCTGGCCTGTGATTGCAGGCTAATTTCTTCAACTGCAGCCATTGGTCTACCTGAAACTGGTTTGGGTATTTTGCCCGGCTGGGGCGGCACGGTTCGCTTGCCCCGTTTGGTGGGCTATGCAACTGCGGTGCAATGGGTCACCTCTGGCAACCAACAAAAGCCTGAGGCTGCTTTGGCTGCAGGTGCCGTTGATGGAGTAGTGGCACCAGAGGCTCTCCGCGATGAGTCTCTAAAGCTCCTTGCAGAGCTGGCTGATGGCAGCCGTGACTATCAGGCGCGCCGCACACAAAAGCTCAGTGCACTGGTCGAGGCTCCCGAGGAGGTAACTGGTCTCTCTGAAAACTTCCAGGCAATGATACAAAGCAAGGTTGGGGTTCATTATCCGGCGCCTCTAAAGGTAGTTGAATTAATGACTGCGGCGGCCTCTGCGGATCGTGATGAGGCCATTAGGTTAGAGAATTTGGCCTTCTATGAGATTTCCCAGACACCACAGGCCCGGGCAATGGTAGGTTTATTTTTAAATGATCAGGCTATCACTAAAAGGGCCAGAGGCTATGCCGCCGCGCTATCTGAGAAACCAGCGCCAGTTAGCCTAGCCGGCGTTATTGGTGCCGGTATTATGGGTGGCGGTATCGCATACCAAAATGCGGTGCGGGGCTATGCGGTGGCTATGAAAGATATTGCTGATTCTGCCTTGGATTTAGGTATGCAGGAAGCCAGCAAGCTGCTAGGTAAATCTGTTAAACGGGGCAAGCTTAGTGAAGAGGGCGCAGCACAGATTATGGCAAAAATTACCCCAACTTTGGACGATGCTGCTATTGCTGACTGCGATATGGTGGTTGAGGCTGTGGTCGAGTTGGAATCGGTTAAAAAGCAGGTTTTACCCTCTGTGGAAGCTCAGTTAGCCAGCACTGCCATCATTGCGTCCAATACCTCTACCATTAGCATTAATCGTCTGGCGGAATCTCTTGAGCGTCCAGAGAATTTCTGCGGTATGCATTTCTTTAATCCGGTTCATGCCATGAAACTGGTGGAGGTGATTCGCGGCGAAAAGACTTCAGACAAAACCATTGCGGCTGTCTGTAATTATGCGCTTGGTCTGGGTAAGAAGCCTATTGTGGTCAATGATTGCCCTGGCTTTTTGGTTAATCGGGTTCTTTTTGCCATGACATTTGGCCTGGAGATTCTACTTAAGGAGGGCGCAGACTTTCAGCAGGTGGATAAGGTGATGGAGGCCTGGGGCTTGCCTATGGGCCCTGCCTATCTTATGGACGTGATTGGTATTGATACTATTATCCATTGCTATAGTTCTATGATTGAGGGACTGCCTGAGCGTTATATCAAGGGCGATAACTGGCCTACTGAAACCATCCACAACACTGGTCGTCTGGGTCAGAAAAATGGTCTTGGTTATTACAGGTATGAGCTCAATGAGAAGGGTAAGCCTGCTAAGTTGGTTGATCCCGACACGGTTGCTCTGCTGGAGTCGATCGCTGGGCCTGCCCATCAGATTGCTGCTGAGGAAATTGTTGATCGGTTGCTGATTTCGATGGCTATGGAGATGGTGCGTTGTCTGGAGGAGGGTATTGTTTCCTCGCCTGCGGAGGCTGATATGGCGTTGATCTATGGGGTTGGTTTTCCGGCCTTTAGGGGTGGTATTTGTCGCTGGATGGATGAGGAAGGGTTGCAGTCTATTGTTGAGCGTGGCGATAAGTATGCGCATCTTAGTGAGCTTTATCGTCCTACCGAGAAGTTGCGGAAGATGGCGGCAAATGGGGATTCGTTTTTTTCTAGCGTTTAGTCTGGGAGGAGGCCCTTAGATACAGCTGGGCTGAAATGCCGAGCTTATTAAACCGCCAAGTGGTGGCTGTCAGGACGCGCAGGAGACCCCTGCAAAAACGGCCCATCCACGCAGATACGCTGACCATCTGGCGCCGCACAGGCACCACAGATACCTACACCACATTTGGTCAAATAATCAATTGCGCTAAAAATCTGATCATCGCGACAGAACTCACGCTGAACCGCTGCCGCCGCATGAACCATAGGCGCAGGCCCACAGTTATAAAACACCAACTTATCCAACTCCGCTGGGGTCATCTCCTGTAAGCGCGCCCGCAACAATTCAGTCACAACCCCTTTAAAGCCCTGACTGCCATCATCCGTGGCCACATGCACCTCAGCGATCTGCTGACATTCCTCGAGATAGTAGAGGCGCTCAGCAGAGCGGGCGCCCGTAAATACCTCGGCATTACCAAAGTCGCGGGCAAGCTGATAAACAGCCGCCAGACCAGTGCCACCGGCAACTGCCATAATCTTAGCGTCCTCTGGAGGAGACACTGCAATACCATGGGGGCCGCGAACATAGACCTCTGTGCCTACAGCGAGATCCATAAGATGATGGGTAAAATGACCCACATCGATCACAGCAAGCTGGAAAGGGTCATCAGAGAGCGCAGAGAAAGGCTTCTCGCCAACGCCTGGCACCCAGAGAAACACAAACTCACCCGCCTGAATATTAATCTTGCGATCGAAGGTCAGAACACAGATATCCTCACAGACGCGCTTATTTTCGACCAGGACCACAGGCTCAAAATCCATATCTATATCGTAGCGGATGTGTCCCTCAGCTTTATCCGAGTCAAAACAGAGATCCGACTCAAGCTGATTAAAATAGCTGCCAATATCATCCGTCGTCATGCCAGTAAGGGCAGAGCCAACACCCACAATGGTGGAACCTGCTTTAATAAACTCTCTGGTATCAGCTGCACTGCTGACACCACCGCAACCAATAATGGGCACATCGGTTACCGCCTTAATTTCGCGCACGCATTTAAGGGCAATGGGCAGTACACCTTTGCCCGACATGCCGCCTGCACCATTGCTCAGAACCGGCTCACCGTGGGAAGAGGTATAACCTGGCCCCACTGTGTTGATGGCACAGATAGCGTCGGCGCCGCCGGCTACTGCGGCCAGGGCGATATCAGCAATATTGTCTGTGTTAGGTGTTAGCTTGGGTATCACAGGGATATCAACAACCGCCTTAACCGCTGCGGTAACTTCACGCACCATCTCGGGGTCCTGACCCATGGCCATGCCATAGCCTTTGGCATGGGGGCAGGAGAGATTGAGTTCCAGGCCGTTAGCTACTGGTGCCATGATTTTTGCTACTTCAACAAATTCTTCAACGCTGCCACCGAAGATAGAGACCAGTAGAAAACGATCTTCTGGAATACGCAGTTTGGCCATAGCGTCTGCTGCGGCCTGTGCCCCTGGATTAGTGAGGCCCACCGCATTGACAAAGCAGCCAGGTGCATACTGGCTATAAACCGGCTCTCGATTTCCTGCTCTGGGCTCTGGGCCAACGCTCTTGGTGGTTATTACACCAATCTGCGGCATATGGTCGAACATATACTGAATAATTGAGGTGGCTGTGGTGACAATGCCCGAAGGGATTGTGAAGGGACCGGAGACTGTCTTGCCAAGAAATTCTGTATTCAACTGGGATCGCTCAAGCTAGTTTAATGTGGTGTTTACGCAGGCGGAGATTATACCGATTTTAGAAATTTAATGTGCTTGGTTTTTGTCCTCAGTAAAAATTTATCGCCTCCGGCGCGGCCCTTTTTGTTGGATCAAAGTCGCGCCTATCAGATCTGGGCACTAAAACTGGATTAACGGGTCTATACAGATACGGATAAAGGATTTTATCCAAACCAAGACATAACTAAAGAAGGAGAGGGTGATGGATTACCAGTTCCGAACGTTTTTTGAGATTGCCGGTACAGTTGTTGTGGTTATGCTTATGTCCGCCCTATTGAGTCTTTTTTCTGGGCAGACTTTTAGTCAGGGCATTCACCTCTTTATCGAGGAACTCAGGCAGCCTATAGAGATTATTGACCTACTTCTCTGTGGATTACTGTTTTTCTTTTACAAGGGGTTTTGCTTTAAGCGCTAAAATAGAAAACGGCCTATACCTTTGAGAGATATAAGCCGTTTTCAATAGCCGCAGGTAGCGGGCTGCTGAATCTTTTCTTGCTAGAACTGATTCATGGTGTTGTCTTTGCCCGAAGCTTTTAGGGCTGCTTCACCCGCAAAGTACTCTTTATGATCATCACCCATATCTGATCCAGCCATATTTTGATGCTTAACACAGGCGATACCCTGGCGGATTTCTTTACGCTGAACGCCGGCAACATAACCGAGCATACCCTGGTCGCCAAAATACTCTTTGGCTAGGTTGTCGGTAGACAGCGCCGCAGTGTGATAGGTGGGTAGAGTGATCAGATGATGGAAGATGCCAGCATGCTTGGCGGCATCTGCCTGGAATGTGCGGATTTTCTCGTCAGCGGCGACTGCTAGAGCGCTGTCGTCGTAACTGACATTCATTAGATCTCCGCGATCATAGGCTGACACATCTTCTCCAGCTTCAGACATTGCGTCGAATACCTGCTGGCGGAAGTTGAGGGTCCAGTTAAAGGATGGACTATTGTTGTAGACCAGTTTGGCATTGGGCACTACCTTGCGAATCTCATCCATCATGCCACCGATCTGGCCCACATGGGGTTTTTCGGTTTCAATCCAGATCATATCGGCGCCATTTTGCAGGCTGGTAATACTGTCGAGAATACAGCGAGCTTCACCGGTTCCCGGCTTAAACTGGAACAGATTGCTGGGCAGGCGCTTGGGGCGCACTAGTTTGCCATTGCGGTTGAGGACCACATCGCCATTTTGCATATCAGCGGCTGCAATCTCTTCAACATCAAGGAAGGAGTTGTACTGATCTCCGAGATCGCCTGGCTCTCGGGTTACAGCGATCTGTTTGGTCAGTCCAGCACCAAGGGAGTCGGTACGCGCGACAATAACGCCATCATCTACACCCAGCTCAAGGAAGGCGTAGCGCACCGCATTAATCTTGGCCAGAAAGTCTTCATGGGGCACTGTAACCTTGCCATCCTGGTGTCCACACTGCTTTTCGTCGGAGACCTGGTTTTCAATCTGAATACAGCAGGCACCGGCTTCAATCATTTGCTTAGCCATCAGATAGGTGGCTTCGGCATTGCCAAAGCCAGCATCAATATCAGCGATAATAGGCACCACATGGGTCTGGAAATTATCGATCTGATCCTGAATAGCGGCCTTGGCATCGCCCTGAGCAGTATCCAGCTGGCGGAACAGACCGCCGAGTTCCCGCGCATCTGCCTGGCGCAAAAAGGTGTAGAGCTCGCCGATCAGCGATGCCACGGAAGTTTTTTCATGCATTGACTGGTCGGGCAATGGACCGAAATCGGAGCGCAGTGCCGCCACCATCCAGCCTGATAGATAGAGATATTTCCTGTCTGTGGTACCAAAGTGTTTTTTGATGGATATCAGCTTCTGCTGGCCGATAAAGCCGTGCCAGCAACCCAGAGATTGAGTGTAGGCGGACGAGTCGGCGTCATAGGCGTCCATATCCGCTCGCATTATGCCTGCGGTGTATCGCGCTATATCCAAGCCAGTTTGAAACCGGTTCTGCAGGCGCATGCGAGCAGCGGATTCTGAGCTTATGGCTCCCCAGCCTGGCTGTCCCTCTTTAAGCTTTGATACTGCAGCTATATTGTTTTGGTAAGTCGACATCTTTAACCCCTTTTTGAGAATACTTATTTGCTTGCTAATTTGACTGATGCTGAAGTTTAGGTATCATGGCGCCATAAATCTAATTAATAGTTTCTATTGCGGGCATTATTCAAATGAATATCTCAAGAGTCGATTTAAACCTCCTTGTCTACCTAGATGTACTGCTTCGCGAATGCAATGTAACCCGCGCCGCTGAGGAGCTAGGCATCAGTCAGCCCGCCATGTCCAACAGTCTAAGACGGCTCCGAGATCTGTTTGGTGATCCTATTCTGGTGCGTACTAGCGATGGTATGACGCCCACAGATCGGGCTCTGGAGCTGCAGCCCATGGTGCGTAAGGTACTGTCTGCAGCGGAACAGGCCATATTGCCAAAGACCGAATTTAATCCCATGGAGTCAAGCCGTATTTTCCGCATTATGGCCAGTGACTATACCGAATCAACATTATTGCCGGTGCTATTGCGGGAGTTGCGCAAGCAGGCGCCCAATATACGCCTAGATATTATGACCCCAAGCGATGTCAGCTTTCACGATGTCGAGCGGGGCAAGGTTGATATGGTTATCAACCGCTTTGATTCACTGCCTCAATCCTTCCACCAGGTGCATCTTTGGGATGATAGTTTTAGCTGTGTAATGAGTTCTAATAATCCGGTTAAAGATAACTGGAACCTACAGAGCTATCTGTCTAGTAAGCATATCTGGGTGAGTAAAACCGGTATGGGTGTAGGCGTGGGGATGACACCGGATGATGTGCAACGTCTCGGCTGGGTTGACGAGGCCCTGAGCAAGCAGGGGGTTAAGCGGGATATTTCTCTGTTTACCAGACATTATCAGGTGGCATTGCTTTTGGCGGAACAGGATGATCTGATTGTGACCATTCCCAGCATGTCTGCTAAATCTATCGCCGGTAGTGACAGGGTAGTCATTTTAGAGCCGCCCTTTGAGATTGAACGCATGCGCCTCAAAATGGTTTGGAGCCCGCTATTGCAGCATGATCCCGGCCATAAGTGGCTGCGTCAGCTCATCAAGTCGGTCTCAGTGGAACTCCTGAAATAGTCGTAGGGTATCAGCCTGTTGAATACCAAGCATAGTAGCCATAGATTTGGAAAATTAGCCGCTTGCCAATAGACTCGACTGATTAGGCAACTGGATCCGCGGAGAGTATTTAAATGACCATCAGAATAGAGCATTCAGGCTTGCAGATTGCCAAGCCAATATACGACCTGGTTACCCAGCGCATCTGTCCTCAGGTGGGTATTGATGCAGATAACTTCTGGCAAAATTTTGCAACTATTATCCACAGCTTCGCGCCCAGAAATCAGGCCCTGTTAGCCAAGCGAGATAGCCTGCAGGCTCAGATAGATAACTGGCATCAGCAGCACCAGTCAGGCGCTGGGTTTGCAGAATACAAAACATTCTTAGAGGATATTGGCTATCTGGTAGCCGAGGGCGCGGATTTTGCTGTTTCACCTACTAATGTGGACCGCGAGATTGCCGAGCAGGCTGGGCCGCAGCTGGTAGTGCCTATTATGAACGCTCGGTTTGCCCTCAATGCCGTCAATGCGCGCTGGGGAAGTCTCTATGATGCACTGTATGGCAATGATGTAATTTCAGAAGAGGGCGGAGCAGAGAAGGCTGGGGCCTATAATCCAGTCCGTGGCAATAGGGTGATCGATTATGGACGGGACTTTCTCGATCTCGCTGCCCCCCTTGCTGATGGCTCCCACAGGGATGTCACTGCTTATGGGGTGGTTGATCAGAACTTTCAAGCCAGACTGGCTGATGGCCAATTGGCGGGGCTAAAGCAACCAAGCCAGTTCGTTGGCTTTTTGGGAGAGGCTGAAACTCCTAGCTCAATATTGTTAAAAAACAATGAGTTACATATAGAAATTCAGGTAGATTCTAGACATCAGATCGGCGCAACCGACCGGGCTGGCGTCAAGGACATAGTGCTGGAGGCTGCTCTGACCACCATTATGGACTGTGAAGACTCTGTTGCAGCTGTAGACGCTGAAGATAAGGCGCTGGCTTACAGCAACTGGATGGGGCTGATCTCTGGAACCCTAGAGGAGACCATTGATAGGAATGGTAAAACCTTTGTCCGCAGCATGAATCCCCACAGGCAATTCAAAGCTGCAGATGGCTCTGAAATCTCCCTCAGCGGGCGCAGCCTTATGTTTGTGCGCAACGTGGGGCACCTTATGACCAATCCGGCGATTCTCTATGGCGACAATTCTGAGATTCCGGAAGGCATTATGGACGGCGTGATTACCAGCCTGATTTCGATGCAAGATATTAAGCTGCCGGGCAGCCACAACAACTCCCGGGCTGGCAGTATCTATATAGTGAAACCCAAGATGCATGGTCCTGAAGAGGTTAGCTTCACCGACGACCTGTTCAATAGTATCGAAGATGCTCTGGGCTTGGATCGGCATACTATCAAAGTGGGCATTATGGACGAGGAGCGACGCACTTCTGTCAACCTTAAGGAATGCATACGGGCTGCTAAAGACCGAGTGGTATTTATCAATACCGGCTTTTTGGACCGCACTGGGGATGAGATTCATACCAGTATGCACGCTGGCCCCTTTGCCCTTAAAGCTGATTTAAAGGCTCTGCCGTGGATTGCTGCCTATGAAGATCACAATGTGGATATAGGCCTGGCCTGCGGGCTCAAAGGCAAGGCTCAGATAGGTAAAGGCATGTGGGCAGTACCGGACAATATGGCGGATATGATGAAAGTCAAAATCGCCCATCCCAAGTCTGGCGCCAATACTGCCTGGGTGCCTTCGCCAACCGCGGCCACATTGCATGCAATGCACTATCACCAGGTCGATGTAGCCAGTTTGCAGGATCAAATCGCTCAGCGAGCAATAGCCAATGTGGATGATATTCTCGATATTCCGCTGCTGGGCGATCGAGTATTGAGTGCAGAGCAGATTCAGCTTGAGCTGGACAATAACGCTCAGGGATTACTGGGCTATGTAGTGCGCTGGGTAGAGCAGGGAGTTGGCTGCTCCAAGGTGCCGGATATTAATAATATTGGCCTGATGGAAGACCGAGCTACATTGCGAATCTCTAGTCAGCATATGGCCAACTGGTGGCATCATGGAATCTGCAGTGAAGAGCAGATCAGAGAGACATTGCAGCGCATGGCCGCTGTGGTGGACGCTCAGAATATTGCCGATGCTGACTATGTGAGTATGGGCCCCAATTTTGATCAGAGCATTGCCTTTCAGGCCGCCTGTGACCTGGTATTTAAAGGTCTGGAACAGCCCAGCGGCTACACCGAGCCTCTGCTGCATGCCTATCGCCAAAAAGCCAAGGCCAGGGGTTGACTCCTATGCAGTCAACGCCGGACCTCTGTGATCAGTACCCTGAATTGGTGCGCGTTGTTGAGCCCATGCTGAGCAATTTTGGCGGGCGCGAACAGTTTTGCGGGCAGATTACGACGATTAAGTGCTTTGAAGATAACTCCCTAGTTAAACAGCTGGTCGGCACTTCGGGTGAGGGCAGAGTAATAGTGGTTGATGCAGGGGGCAGTCTGCGCCGCGCCTGTCTTGGCGATATGCTTGCCGAGCAGGCTGCTAGCAACGGTTGGGCCGGTCTTATTATCTATGGCTGCATCCGCGATGTGGACCAGATAAGGGCAACAGATATAGGGGTTCAGGCCCTGGGCGTTCATCCTATGAAAACAGATAAAAAAGGTGTTGGAGAGCTAAACATTCCTGTGACTTTTGGCGGCGTTACCTTTGCCCCAAAAGACTATGTCTATGCCGACAACAATGGAATCATTCTGTCCGCCGAACCCCTAGCCTAGCCGGTTAACCTGAAGATTTAATCGCAATATGCATTACATTGGTGCATTTTTGATTGCCACGGAGCGGTAATTGATAAAAAATGGCCCCCTGTTTTAAAGATGATTAATCATAGAGCCCCGCATGAAAAACCTATCGGTCTATCTTATTGCTGCAGCCTGCAGTTTTTCCCCATTATTTGCCTCTGGCACAGCGCTATTAGACTCTAAAGCGCGCTTTCACCCGGTCATCAGTGAGACTGGTATGGTGGTCTCTCAGGAGATTATTGCTAGTCAGGTGGGCGCCGATATTCTCTCCGCTGGCGGCAATGCGGTGGATGCTGCTGTGGCCACTGGCTTTGCCCTGGCCGTAACCCTGCCTCGCGCCGGCAATCTGGGTGGCGGTGGCTTTATGCTGGTCCATCTGGCCGAGGCAGATAAAACCATTGCTATTGATTACCGAGAGATGGCCCCCGATGAGGCCCACAGAGATATGTTCCTCGATCTAGAGGGTGATGTAGACAATAACAAGGCCCGCTACAGTATCGAGTCGTCCGGTGTGCCTGGCACTGTTGCTGGGCTTATCCATGCCCAGGAAAAATACGGGTTACTGAAGCTAAAGCAGGTTATGCAGCCTGCCATAGCACTTGCTCGCGGCGGCTTTGCAGTATCTGCTGATCTGTCCGATTCACTTAAATCTAGAAGTCAGCGCCTACAACAAGACAGTGCCAGCAAAGTGTACTTCTACAAACCCGGGGGCGACTCCTACGAGCTTGGTGAAACGTTGATACAGACCGAGCTTGGCGCCACCTTAGCGCGCATTGCCAATGGAGGCCGAGAGGAGTTTTATCAGGGCAAAACTGCAGATTTAATAGTGGCCCAGATGGAGGCCTCTGGAGGCCTGATTAGCCATCAGGACCTGGTCAATTATCAAGTGGTTGAGCGCCAGCCTGTCTGTGGCGACTATAAGAAAACTCGCGTCTGCACCATGCCACCACCCTCGTCTGGCGGTGTGCATTTGGTCCAGATGTTAAATATTCTTGAGGGCTGGGACCTTAAAGGCCTGGGGCATAACAGTGCTGACTACATACATCGTTTGGTCGAATCCATGCGTCGGGCCTATGCAGACCGCAGCCTCTATCTGGGCGACCCTGACTTCTTCCCGGTACCAGTGGCGCAGCTCACAGATAAAAAATATGCCACCGTGCTGCGGGATCAGATTGATCCGCTGAGGTCCAGTCGCTCTGTAAATATTAAACCTGGGCTAGGTGAAACTGGGTTAAGCCCCCAGGCCACAAAAGAGAGCACAGAAACCACCCACTTCAGCACCTGGGATCAATGGGGCAATGTGGTCAGCAATACCTATACCCTCAACTTTTCCTATGGCAGCGGTATCTCAGTTACCGGAGCGGGCTTTCTGTTAAATAATGAAATGGATGATTTCTCGTCCAAGCCTGGCTCGCCCAATGGCTACGGCCTGGTCGGCGGCGTTGCCAATTCTATTGAGCCTGGCAAGCGGCCTCTGTCCTCCATGACCCCCACTATCGCCTTTGATGCCGGCGGCAAACCCATACTGGCTACTGGCACCCCGGGAGGCAGTACCATAATTACTATTAGCATGCAGCTGTTGCTCAATGTTGTAGAGTTCGAAATGGGTGTGGCAGAGGCAACAGCTGCCCCCAGAATCCACCATCAGTGGCTGCCGGATATGGTTTTTTATGAGTCTGGAATCTCTGTGGATACCCTAAATCGGCTGAAAGACATGGGTCACAGAGTCAATGATCGGGCGAGCCGACTGGGTGCGACTCAGAGTATCCAGCGCAAGGCTGGCACTCGGCTGTTTGGGGCCTCAGACTATCGCCGAGAGGGCTCTGGTGCGATTCCTCAGGCTCAGCAGTAGGCAGGATTTTTTTAAGGCTTGTATTCAGTCCTGCTCTAGGCCGTTATTAAAGTAGCGTCGGCCACCGGAAGTATCTGCACAGTTTATACTGGCTCGGCGCTGCTCTCCGGTAATATCTGTCAGCATAGGGTACTTGGGCTCAGTCATATACTGGGCAAACCATTGCGCTAGCAACTGATCATCATCTAATAGCTCCAGCATGAGCGACCTTATCTTTGCGATATAGGCTTCAGGTATCTTGTCAGTAGCCATCTCTGGGGTAAGAGGGGGGTCGGTTAGATAGTTTGGCGCCAGGCCTCGGCTGAGTAATTCGGTGGCCAGATCGTCGAGCATGTCTGTGGCTGAGGGTGCGCGAAACCCCACGGAAAATGTGGTGCACTCACCTATAGCCACGCCATGATGGGCTATCTTAGGTGGTATATAGAGCATATCGCCGCAGTTGAGCACCCATTCTTCAGTGGCGTTAAACTCGCTGAGAATCTTTAGGTCTGTATCTGCAAGCAATGGTCTGTTGCTGTCGCAGACCTGCCCAATCTGCCAGCGGCGCTGCCCTGAGCCCTGGAGTAGAAACACATCATAGTAGTCAAAATGAGGTCCAACACTGCCGCCATCTTCCGCATAGCTAACCATAATGTCGTCTAGGCGCCAGGGGGGCAGAAAGGTGAAGCGCTCAAGTAGAGCAGCCACCTCGGGAACCCAGAGATCCACCGCCTGCACCAGTAGAGTCCAGTGGCTAGGAGGCAATGTTTGAAAGCGCTGCTCCGCAAATGGGCCATTCTCCAGTTGCCAGTCTTGGCCGATCACTAATCTGGACTCCACCTCGGGCTCAAGGGCTAGCCCGGCGAGCTCGTCGCCATCAATGGGTGGCTCGAAGTCTGCAATAGCACTGCGAATCAACAGCGGCTTTTTCTGCCAGTAATCTCGCAGAAACTCTTGCGGGCTAATATCCCCAAGCAAAGCAGTTTGCTTATTCATCAAAGTTAAATATCACTGGCCTGCTGCACTGCGTTGCCAATATAGCCAGCTGGGGTCAGGGCCCTGAGCTCTGCCTTGGCCTGTTCAGGCATATCCAGGCTATCTATAAAGCTCTGGATGGTTGATTGATCCATTACATTGCCTCTGGTTAGAGCCTTGAGTTTCTCATAGGGCTCTTCGATACCGTAGCGGCGCATAACAGTTTGAATAGGCTCCGCCAGTACCTCCCAGCTCGAGTCTAAGTCGGCCGCCAGTCTGTCTGTATTTAGCTGTAGCTTACCCATACCCTTGTCCAGTGAAGCGTAGGCAATCAGGTTGTAGCCCAGGCCCACACCCATATTGCGCAGTACTGTTGAGTCGGTAAGGTCCCGCTGCCAGCGGGATATAGGCAATTTGCTGGCCAGGTGGCCAAACAGTGCATTGGCAATTCCCATATTGCCCTCGGCATTTTCAAAATCAATTGGGTTGACCTTGTGGGGCATGGTAGAGGAACCCACTTCGCCGGCTATGGTTCTCTGCTTAAAGTAACCCATAGAGATATAGCCCCAAATGTCCCGAGCAAAATCAATAAGTATGGTGTTGGAGCGCGCTACAGCATCAAAAAGCTCCGCCATATAATCATGGGGTTCAATCTGGGTGGTGTAGGGGTTGAAATCCAGACCCAGCCGCTCAATAAATTGCTTGGCACTGGCCGCCCAGTCAATCTCTGGATAGGCTGAGATATGGGCATTGTAATTGCCCACGGCGCCGTTGATCTTACCCAGCAGGGGCACCTGGCGGATCTGAGCAATCTGCCGCTGCAGTCTGTAGGCAACATTGGCAAACTCTTTGCCCACTGTGGTTGGCGACGCGGTTTGACCATGGGTCCGCGACAGCATGGGAACTGCTGCAAACTCCTTGGCCATGGCTGACAACTGGTCGCTAATTGCTTGCAGAGCGGGCAGCATAACCTGGTCGCGACCTTCTTTAAGCATCAGTGCATGGGATAGATTATTAATATCTTCAGAGGTGCAGGCAAAGTGAACAAACTCACTGACAGCCTGCAACTCGGCGTTGTCAGCTATGGTTTCCTTGATCAGGTATTCCACGGCTTTGACATCATGGTTGGTGGTGCGCTCTATTTCTTTAATGCGCAGGGCCTGCTCCTGAGTAAAGTTTTCGGCCAGGCTGTTGAGCAGACTGTTCGCCTCGGCGGAAAATTCAGCCACTTCGGTTATCTTGGGATTTGCTGCCAGGTGCTGCAGCCAGCGCACCTCAACTAAAACCCTGTAGCGGATAAGACCAAACTCGCTAAATACGGTGCGCAACCTCTGTGTTTTAGAGCCATAGCGACCGTCTATAGGCGAAATAGCAGTGAGCGAGGAAAGTGCGGTGTTGTCCATATTGGCTTCCAGTCTGGTGGGTAAAATAGGGCGCTAATAATAACGGATTTGAACTTTGATTTCAGAATTCAATTGCAGTAAAAAGCAGTGCGTAAAAGCTATAGATGGGGCAGCAGTTTAACCAGAGTTTTACGCTGTAACATAAGGTGAATACGTGTGCCGCCCAGTTGCTGCCACAAAAATGCACTGCGAATTGCCACAAATAGCATACAGCGAATTCGCTGAGCTATGGCCGGTTGCTGCAGATAGACACCAGAGCCGCCAACCTGAATACGCAGGCGCATGGTGCTCACTGTAGACTGGTAAAGCGAGTCAATATTGGTAAACACATTGTCATGGGTGGGAGAAAAGTGCTGAGCCTGGCGTGATGCTCCTTCAATACCTTCAGCAATTTTTGCCAGCATGGCTTTATTGCCAGATAGCTTGCGCGCCAGATATAGAATAGAAACCACATAGCGCATAACTTCCGGCTGCTTGGCAGCCGGTGATTGCCGGCCCATAAAGCTGGTCATGGAATTGATACCAGTAGTTAGATTTGCCACCGGGCCATAGAGGTCCACTAGGGATTCAGGGTTTTGATTGAGCAGGGCGCCCATGGCAACCTCAAGCATAACTTTGTCAGCCTCACCCTGATGGGCCAGATCTGCCACTAGTTCGCAAGCTTGGAACACCGCGGCTAGGGCCAGAGCCTGATCCTGGGTGGGACTAGGAAAAATCAAGCGGGCTCCTGATGCTCAGCTAGAGAGCTAAAGTTAGAGTCGGAGTTCCAGGTGCTCTCAATAACGCCACCGCCCAGACAGAGATCGTCTTGATAAAACACCACAGACTGGCCTGGAGTAACAGCTCGCTGGGGCTGATCAAAGACAGTCTGGCAGCCACCATTTACATCTGGGGTTACCCAGCAGAGCTGGTCTGGCTGGCGATAGCGAGTCTTGGCATAGCATTGCAGTGGCGACTCAGGTGGGCCGTTGATCCAGTTAATATCTGCAGCAGCCAGATGATTGGTAAACAGCAGGGGGTGATTGGTTCCCTGGCCCACAATTAGAATATTGTTATCTAGATCCTTACCCAGGGTAAACCAGGGCTCATCAGAGCTATCTTTAACGCCGCCAATACCCAGACCCTGGCGCTGGCCCAAGGTGTAGAACATCAGTCCCTGGTGCTCGCCCATTAGCACACCTTCAGGCGTGCGCATCTCGCCGGGCTGAGCTGGTAGATACTGCTCCAGAAAATCTTTAAATCGACGCTCGCCAATAAAGCAGATACCTGTGCTGTCTTTTTTCGAGGAGGTCACAAATCCCTGCGCCTCAGCAATACGCCGTACCTCAGGCTTGTCAAGCTCACCCACAGGAAACAGCGACCTGGCAAAGGCGCTCTCGGCAACCGCATGCAAAAAGTAGCTCTGATCTTTATTGTTATCCAAGCCTTTCAGAAGCTGAGTCTGCTGACCCTGGGAATTGACTCTGGTGTAGTGCCCGGTAGCTATATAGTCAGCACCCATAAGTTGCGCATAGTCGAGAAATACTTTGAACTTAATTTCACGGTTGCAAAGAATATCCGGATTGGGCGTGCGCCCGGCCCGGTACTCCGCAAGAAAGTACTCAAATACATTATCCCAATAATCTGCGGCGAAATTAGCTGTATGCAGGGGGATATTGAGCTTGTCGCAGACCTGCTGGGCGTCAGCTAAATCGGCTTTGGCGGTGCAGTACTCAGAGCCATCATCCTCGTCCCAGTTTTTCATAAACAGGCCTTCGACCTGATAGCCTTGCTGAATCAGCAGATACGCCGCCACCGAGGAGTCAACTCCACCGGACATGCCTACAATAACTTTTAGTGATTTGTTCATGTGTATTCTGGCTGCCACAGGCAGCTTTGATCAGCGATTTTCAAGGCGACACTATAAGCTGTTGCGAAATATATCCAAAGGAAAAATACGCTTGGCGAGATAATCCTCAATACAACCAAGCACCATAGGGCTGCGCAGCTGATGCTGCTGTGCCCGAATCTGCTCCAATGTCATCCATAGGGCAACATCAATATCGCCGTCAATTTCCGCCTGGTCATCAAAGCACACTGGCTGAGCAACAAAGCTCATGCGGTAATAGGTGACGCCATTGTGGGGAACGAAATGGGTCGAGAAACCAAGAAAACCACTAATGCTTACCTCCCAGCCGGTTTCCTCCATAGTCTCGCGCAGGGCAGCCTGCAAAATATCCTCCCCTGGCTCCACATGACCGGCGGGCTGATTAATCACCTGCTGACCAGACTTGGTTTCCTTGACCATAAGAAATTGACCGTCCTTTTCCACCACAGTGGCCACGGTGAGATGTATTTTATCTGGCATAGCGAAAGCCCTATCCTCGAAATGACTTGGGCCGATTTTTCCGGCCTGACTGCAGTTTACTGCTGATCTGGGGAGAAGCTACATCCAGCTGTCGATATTCTCCGGGCTGCAGGCCATCTAGGCTCCAGTCGCCAATTTGGGTACGTATCAGCCGCAGCGTAGGCAGATTTACCGCCGCAGTCATGCGACGCACCTGCCTATTCCGACCCTCAGCAATGGTTATTGCCAGCCAACTGTCGGGAATAGACTGGCGCACCCTGATGGGGGGATATCTGTCCCAGAGCTGCGGTGGAGCCAGTAGTTTGGCGCTCAGCGCAGCAGCCTGGCCATCTTTTAGTTCGACACCGCGACAGAGTCGATCGCAGTGCTCCAGTGTTGCCTGGCCTTCCACCTGCACATAGTAGGTCTTGGGCTGCTTATACCTGGGATCACTGATCTTGGCCTGTAATCGACCATCATCAGTCAGCAGCAACAGGCCTTCCGAGTCATAATCCAGCCGCCCAGCAGGGTAGACTTTTTTGAGATGCAGATAATCTGCAAGCGTAGGTTTATTACTGTCAGTGGTAAATTGGCTCAATACCTGAAAGGGTTTATTTAATATGATCAATTTAGCCAATTTTTTTCTCCATTTTTGCCCATTGTAAATGAAACAAGGTTACAAAAAAGACGTGAAATGCTGTAAAATGCGAGCAATCTGGTAAATTTTTTACAAACATTCTTAAATTCAGTTATTAATTCTCGGAGATCACAATGGGATACCAACATATCCAGGTACCACAGTCTGGTGAAAAAATTACGGTTAATGCCGACCTATCATTAAATGTGCCTAATAACCCAATTATTCCCTTTATTGAGGGTGACGGTATTGGCGTCGATATTACCCCAGTCATGGTTAAGGTAATCGATGCTGCTGTGGCTAAAGCCTATGATGGCAGCAAGCAGATTTCCTGGATGGAAGTTTACTGTGGTGAGAAAGCGGCCGAGCTATACGAGGGCGATTGGTTTCCCGCCGAAACTCTGGAGGCAGTCAAAGACTATGCAGTCTCCATCAAAGGCCCTCTAACCACTCCAGTTGGTGGCGGCTTTAGATCATTGAACGTTGCGCTGCGTCAGGAGCTCGATCTATTTGTCTGCCAGCGTCCGGTTCGCTGGTTTGAGGGCGTGCCTTCACCAGTTAAAGAGCCAAACAAAGTTGATATGTGCATTTTCCGTGAGAACTCTGAAGATATTTATGCAGGTATTGAATGGCGCGCTGGAACAGATGAAGCCAATAAGGTAATCAAGTTTTTGCAGGAAGAAATGAGCGTCAGCAAGATTCGTTTTGACCAAAACTGTGGCATTGGTGTTAAGCCAGTGTCAGAGCAGGGCACCAAGCGCCTAGTCAGCAAAGCAATTCAGTATGCTATAGATCAGAACAAGCCCTCAGTGACCCTAGTGCATAAAGGTAACATCATGAAGTTTACCGAAGGTGCCTTCTGTGACTGGGGTTATGAGGTTGCTGTTGAGCAGTTCGCTGGTGAGCCCCTGGACGGTGGTCCCTGGCATGTGGTTAAAAACCCTAAAACCGGCGAAGATATTATTATTAAAGATGTTATCGCTGACGCTATGTTGCAGCAGATTATTCTGCGTCCGGACGAGTACAGTGTTCTGGCTACATTGAACCTCAATGGCGACTATATTTCCGATGCCCTAGCAGCTCAGGTGGGCGGTATTGGTATTGCCCCTGGAGCTAACCTGTCCGACGATGTGGCAATCTTTGAGGCCACTCATGGCACAGCGCCAAAATATGCAGGGCAGGACAAAGTGAACCCAGGGTCATTGATTCTTTCTGCTGAAATGATGCTCCGTCATATGGGCTGGATGGAAGCTGCTGATCTGGTAATCAAAGGCATTGAAGGTGCAATTTCAGAAAAGAAAGTCACCTATGACTTTGAGCGGCTTATGGATGATGCAGTGTTGATGTCTTGCTCTGAGTTTGGTGATGCCATGATCGACAATATGTAAATCTGGCAAACTATCTGTCTAAAGTAAAAAACCGGCCCTATACTCTAGTGCCGGTTTTTTTGTCAGATTTGTCGAAGAGTCTAGGCCACAGCATCAGCCACAGCTGACCTAGAACTGATTTGAGTTGGGTCCTCGCCTGGGTCAACTGGGGTTATATTAATCGCATGAAGCCCTTTTTCACCGCGTTCGGTCTCATACCTAACCTTCTGTCCCGCCTTTAATGTTTTATATCCCTCGATATTAATTGCGCTGTAGTGTACAAATATATCTCCCTCACCGTCGTTGGGGAGAATAAAACCGAACCCTTTTGCATTACTGAACCATTTAATAGTACCTGTGTTTGACATAACCTGCCGCCTTCGTCCAATGAAGTTATCTAGATTGACCTGTGTTGACCTTTCAGAGTTATCGATTACAAATAACAGGCTAAAAGCAATCAAAAATAGTAACAAAAAAAGAGCATTGATCTAATTTACGCTAAGAACGTTATTTAGATGCTTTGATAGACTAAATTGCCGCAACTTTATTCACAAGTACCGCTCATCGGTTCACTGGCTCGGCGGTTCTGTTGTAAGATACACGCACTCTTTTATTGTTAGGTAATTGGCTGTTTTCACATGAGCGACGAAAAAAATACACCAGATTGGCAACGGGACAGTGATACTGTGGTCGAAGAATCAAGGCCAAAGTTAAAAAAGCCCCGTATGTTTCAAGTAGTACTGTTAAATGATGACTACACACCTATGGAATTTGTAGTTGAATTAATTGAGCAATTTTTTTACAAGTCGCGGGAGAATGCGACTCGGATCATGCTTAAGATACACACCGAGGGAAAGGGCGTCTGTGGCATCTATACTGAAGATGTAGCAGAGACGAAAGCGGCAGTTGTAAATCAATACTCGATGGACCATCAGCACCCGCTACTGTGTGAAATAGAACCCTGCGACGATGAAGAAGAGTCATAGTTATGTTAAGTAGAGAGCTTGAAGTCACCCTCAATTTGGCGTTTAAAACAGCCCGCGAGAAACGGCATGAATTTATGACCGTTGAACATCTGCTGCTGGCACTTTTGGACGATGCATCCGCTTCCAGCGTGCTCAGAGCCTGTGGTGCAGATCTGGATATTCTGCGTCAGGATTTGACCGAGTTTATTGATTCCACCATACCCACCATTCCCGAGACCCAGCTAGAGCAAGAGACGCAGCCAACCCATGGCTTCCAGCGAGTATTGCAGCGAGCAGTGTTTCAGGTTAATTCCGCCAATCACAGCGAAGTGGTTGGGGCCAATGTGGTAGTCGCTATTTTTAGCGAACAGGAGAGTCAGGCGGTCTACTTTTTGCGCCTGCAAAATATTGCCCGCATAGATGTGGTCAACTATATATCTCACGGTATCTCCAAATATGCAGACCAGTCTGAACACAGCCACAGCCAACATGAGGAGACCGATACCGAAGCTGGCAGCGCTGAAAATCAAGAAGAGAGTCTGCTCAGCCAGTTTGCTTCCAATCTCAATGAGCAAGCCAAATTGGGGCAGATTGATCCTCTGGTGGGCCGCAGCGCAGAGGTTGAGCGTGTCTGCCAGATACTGATCCGTCGTCGCAAGAACAATCCACTGCTAGTGGGTGAATCAGGCGTGGGTAAAACCGCCATTGCTGAGGGCCTGGCTAAGCTAATTGTCGAAGAGCAGGTGCCAGAACCGATGCTGGACAGCACAGTGTACTCTCTGGATATGGGATCACTGCTTGCTGGTACTAAGTATCGAGGGGATTTTGAAAAGCGACTCAAAGGTATTATTGCCGAGCTGATTAAGAAAGAAAAATCCATTCTGTTTATAGATGAGATACATACTATTATTGGTGCAGGCGCAGCTTCTGGCGGGGTTATGGATGCCTCCAATTTATTAAAGCCACTGCTGTCTTCAGGCCAGCTGAGATGTGTAGGCTCAACCACTTTTCAAGAGTACCGCGGGATTTTTGAGAAGGATCATGCGCTGTCGCGCCGCTTCCAGAAGATTGATGTTCCTGAGCCCAGCATCCAAGAGACCTATGAGATACTAAAGGGCCTCAAGTCTAGATTTGAAGATCACCATGATCTAAAGTTTACCAACCCTGCCCTAAAGGTTGCAGCAGAGCTGTCTAGCAGGCATATCACTGATCGCTTCTTGCCGGACAAGGCCATAGATGTGATTGATGAAGCCGGCGCCTATCAGCGCCTGCAGCCTGAGAGCCGTCGTAAGAAGACCATTGGTGTCAGTGATATTGAGCTGGTTATTTCTAAAATTGCCAGAATCCCGGCCAAAAGCGTATCCAGCTCTGATAAAGCCCAGCTCAAAGGCCTGGCTGAGAAACTTAAAATGGTGGTGTTTGGTCAGGATCCGGCTATTGATGCACTGGCTACCTCGATTAAATTGGCGCGGGCAGGCCTGAGAGAGGGTGAAAAGCCCATTGGCAGCTTTCTGTTTGCTGGCCCCACTGGAGTAGGTAAGACCGAGGTTAGCCGTCAGCTGGCCAATGTTTTGGGTGTAGAGCTAATTCGTTTTGATATGTCGGAATATATGGAGCGCCACACCGTTTCGCGACTGATTGGTGCTCCACCGGGTTACGTGGGCTACGATCAGGGTGGCCTGTTGACCGAGGCAGTCACCAAGCAGCCCCACTCGATTATTTTGTTGGATGAAGTTGAAAAGGCGCACCCGGATGTCTTTAACCTGCTGCTGCAAGTGATGGATCACGGGACATTGACAGATAATAATGGCCGCAAAGCCGACTTCCGCAATGTTATTTTAATCATGACAACCAATGCAGGGGCCGAGCTGATGAGCAGGGCTTCTATGGGATTTGCTCAGCAGGACCATGCCACTGACGGTATGGAAGCCATTAAGAAGATGTTTACCCCAGAATTCCGCAACCGGCTGGACAGCATAGTACAGTTTGGTGAGCTGAGTTTAGATGTGATCAAAACTGTGGTCGATAAATTCCTGGTACAGCTTCAGTCGCAACTCGACGAGAAGAAAGTGTTTCTCGATGTGGACGATGACGCACGGCTGTGGCTGGCTGAGCATGGTTACGATGCCAAGATGGGCGCCAGACCCATGGACCGTCTGATTCAGGAGAAAATCAAAAAGCCTCTGGCAGAGGAAGTGCTATTTGGCTGTCTCGCCGATAAAGGCGGCACAGTGTTTGTTGCTGTGGAGGATGGCGAGCTCTGTGTAACCACTGAACCAAAAGAGGTGGTGGCCGGTTAGTGGTGGCTGATTTAGCTAAATAGATAGGCCGAAAAGAGCGAGATATTCCCAGGGAGTATCTCGCTTTTTTTATAGGGCTTTGTTTTGTAGCCTACTGGCTATCAGACCGTAACGGCCGAAGAAATAGGCTGGACTAAAGAGGGGAATTAGCGCTCGCGGAAGGTAATGCGGCCCTTGGTAAGGTCGTAGGGAGTCATCTCAACCTTGACCTTATCGCCAGTTAGAATACGGATATAGTGCTTGCGCATTTTTCCTGAGATATGAGCAATAATAACATGGTCATTTTCAAGCTTTACTCGAAACGTAGTGTTTGGCAGGGTATCTATTACCTCGCCGTCGAACTCAATGTGATCTTCCTTCGCCATAGAAATCTTTCATGCCTGTAAAAGGGGCGCAGTTTGCCCTAAAACGGCGGTTATAGCAAAGTCAATTGCAAGGTATTTAGCGGTTTAGCAAATGGGCTTTTTAGGCACCTACTAGTTCAACCCAAAACTCGCCAGGTATTTTGTTCAAGTACTTCCAACGGCTGGTAATTGGTCTTGTAACTCATCTTTTGACAGTCAGCTATCCAATACCCCAGATAGACATGGTCCAACCCCATCTCCTGGGCAAGTTGAATCTGCAGCAGAACTGCAAAGGTACCTGGGCTGCGCTCAGCATAGTCTGGGTCAAAGTAGGTGTAGATAGCCGACAACGCATCTGGCAGCTGGTCGACCACAGCACAGCCAATCAGTTGTCCCTTAATGCGAAATTCCAGAAACCTGGTGCAATCCCAGGCATTGCCCAAAAACTGCTCAAACTGGTCCCTAGAGGGTGGAAACATATCGCCCTGATCATGACGGCTAGAAATATAGCGCTCATAAACTGGGTAATGCTGGTCATAGTTTAGAGCCTTAATCTGTGTAACTGTCATATCGCCATTGCGCTTCAGGCAGCGTTTTTGTGAGCGCGAAGGACGAAATTGATTCACTGGTATCCGCGCTGGTACGCAGCTGTTGCAGGCACTGCACAGAGGAGAGTAGAGATACAGACCGCTGCGGCGAAAGCCCAGTGCGCTCATGCGCCCATATAGCTCGGCATCTATCTCAGTTTCCGGATCCACAAATGCTGTAGTGGCCTGATGGTTGGCCAGATAGCTACAGGCGTGGGGCTCTGTTAGCAGCAGCCGGATTTTGCCAATATCCGGTGAAATATCTCTAGTCATAGATTCACATAAAACAAAGTTACTGCAGAATTTTAAGCCTAGTTGATCGAGACGGGTTACTCAATCTTCTTGTGCACCTAAAGCACTGCTCCAATCATTGCCCCAATCATTCTGAGCAGGCCAGCCCGGCTGCTTGTCACGGCACAACCCCAAGGTTGCTAAAAACTGGTCTCTGGGTACCAGAGAGGCCCCCATACTTATAAGGTGGGGGTTTTCCAATTGGCAATCGAGCAGCTTAAAGCCCCTCTGGCACAGACCCTGACAGAGATGCGCCATAGCAATCTTGGATCCATTGGTGACTCGGCTAAACATGGACTCACCGCAGAATACTTCTCCCACGGCCACACCGTAAATCCCACCCACCAGCTGACCCTGGTCCCAGACCTCCACAGAATGAGCCTGGCCCATACTGTGCAGCTGGCAATAGGCCTCGACCATCTCTGCGGTAATCCAGGTACCTCCATCATTATCTCTGGGGGCCGCGCAGGCTTGCACAACTCCGGCAAAATCTTTATCGCTGGTGATAGTATATTCTTGGCGACGCAGGGTCCGAACCAAACTTTTGGAGAGGTGCAGGCCCGCCATCGGGATCAGGCAGCGCTGACTGGGGCTCCACCAAAGAATAGGGTCGTCATCCTGATACCAGGGAAAGATACCCTGGCGATAGGCATTGATAAGCGTAGATGGGGACAGGTTACCGCCGACTGCAAGGAGCCCATCGGGCTCCTTAACTGCGTGGCGTGGATGGGGAAACTGGGGCTGCTCGGAATCTAAAAGCGTCAGATTCATCAGTTATCTAGGTAACGCTCGGCATCCAGTGCCGCCATGCAGCCGCTTCCCGCAGAGGTCACAGCCTGACGGTAAACATGGTCAGCCACATCGCCGGCGGCAAAGACGCCTTTGACACTGGTCTCAGTCGCATTGCCGGATAGACCGCCGGCAATGGTTAAGTAGCCGTCTTTCATATCCAGCTTACCGGCAAAGATATCCGTGTTGGGCTTGTGACCAATGGCAATAAACACGCCGGTCACGTCGATCTGCTTCTTCTCGCCTGTACTGGTTTCAAACAGTTCCATGCCAGTTACCCCGGAATCATCACCCAGAACCTCACCCAGATTATGATTCCACTCAATGCTGATATTGCCGTTTTTCTCTTTCTCAAACAGCTTGTCCTGGAGCATCTTTTCTGCGCGCAGCGCATCTCGACGGTGCACCAGCACAACCTCAGAGCAGATGTTTGATAGGTACAGGGCCTCTTCGACCGCCGTATTACCACCACCAATCACAGCGACTTTTTGATTGCGGTAGAAAAAGCCATCGCAGGTGGCACAGGCAGAGACACCTTTGCCCATAAATGCTTCCTCAGAGGGCAGGCCCAGGTACTGAGCGGAGGCACCAGTGGCAATAATCAGTGCATCACAGGTATAGGTGCTAGTACCTACCAGGGTAAAGGGCTTGCTGGACACATCAACAGAGTCAATGTGGTCAAAAATAGTCTTGGTATCAAAGCGCTCAGCATGCTTCTGCATACGCACCATCAACTCGGGGCCCTGCACACCATCGGCATCGCCGGGCCAGTTGTCCACATCAGTGGTGGTGGTAAGCTGCCCACCCTGTTGAATGCCGGTAATGACCACAGGGTTGAGGTTGGCGCGTGCAGCATAGACAGCTGCGGTCCAACCAGCGGGGCCAGAACCAAGAATAATCAGGGGATAATGTTGTGAATCAGACATAAAACAAACTCTACCTATCAAAAAGTGGCGGCCAATGGTTGCCGGGGAATGCTAACTGGGCGCTACTATAAAGAATCCCACCAGCATCACCAATTGGTTTTTTATATTTAGGGCATAGTTGCTTATTATCGTGCTTCAGCATGGCGTTTATGCTGGAATCAGCTACAATTGAGCACGCAAAATAAGTACAGGGACACTGGCCGTTGAGCACTGACCAAAACAAACCAATGCGAGGAGCAGCCACCAGCGACAACGATTCTGAATCCCGCAGCAAAAAGCTACTGGCAGAAGGCGCTCTGATTGGCTGGATAGCGCTGTGCCTTGTCTTGCTTCTGGCTCTGCTTACCTACTCATCAGAAGATCCGGGCTGGTCACATACAGGCTCCCGCGGGGATGTCGCCAATCTGATTGGGCCTGCAGGCGCCTGGCTCTCAGATGTGTTTTTCTCATTGTTTGGCGGCATGGCCTATCTGTTTCCACTGTTACTGGCTATTCGCGCCTCGCAGATTCTACGTACCCATTTTCTCCACGAGCGAGAAGACTTCGATTCGGTCAGTTTTATTCTGCGGGTTATTGGTTTCTGCCTGGTAATGATCAGTGCCACCTCATTGGCCAATATCCAGTATTTAGAGAACCTGGCTTACTACCCCTTTGGCAGTGGGGGTATTCTGGGCAGCAAGATCGGTGAGGCGGTGATTGCCGCATTTAGCTACACAGGCAGCACATTATTACTGTTGGCTCTGTTCCTGTTTGGTCTCACTGTCTTTGCAGATATATCCTGGATCCGTACCATAGATCGCCTGGGTGCCTTTGCCCTAAGTAGGCTAGCGGCCACAGCCAATGCACTGGCAGAGCGCAAACGGCGCCAACAAGAGCAGCGCGTCGCTAAAGAAGCTCAGTCAGAGCGCATGATCAAGGTAGAAGCTGCAGTCAAGAGCACCAAACAGCGCAAGCCGCCGACCATTCAAACCCCTAAGGCTAAACCTGCAGTCAGCCCCAGAATAGAGCGGGAAAAACAGCAAACTCTGTTTGGCGACACCGAGATTGTCGGCTCGCTACCGCCCCTTAATCTGCTTGATCCCACAGACAAGTCTAACGATACCGGCTATTCGGAAGAGTCTCTTGAGCACCTATCCAGATTGTTGGAGCTCAAGCTACAGGACTTTGGTATTAAGGCAGAGGTGGTCGAAGTGCTGCCGGGCCCAGTGGTCACCCGTTTTGAGATTCAGCCCGCAGCTGGGGTCAAAGTTAGCCGCATCAGTGGTCTGGCCAAAGACCTGGCCCGCTCTATGGCGGTGATTAGCGTGCGTGTGGTCGAAGTGATCCCCGGCAAATCAGTGGTGGGGATTGAAATCCCCAATGAAAAACGCGAGATGGTGCGTCTCAGCGAAGTGCTCTCGTCCGAAGCCTATGATCGATCAAACTCACCACTTACATTAGCGCTGGGCCATGATATTGCGGGCGTGCCCACAGTCGCCGACCTGGCGCGCATGCCCCACTTACTAGTGGCAGGTACCACCGGCTCCGGCAAGTCAGTGGGTATCAATGCCATGTTGCTGAGCCTGTTGTTCAAAGCCTCGCCCGACGAAGTAAAACTGATTCTAATCGACCCGAAAATGCTCGAACTCTCGGTTTACGATGATATTCCCCATCTATTGACCCCGGTGATCACCGACATGAAAGATGCCGCTGGCAGCCTGCGCTGGTGTGTGGGCGAGATGGAGCGACGCTACAAACTGATGGCCGCCATGGGTGTCAGAAACTTGGCCGGGTACAATCGCAAAGTTGAAGATGCCATCAAGGCAGGTAACCCCATTAGCGATCCGCTGTGGACCTTTAATCCCGATGAAATGGGCTGGGACGACAGCCAGGAGCCGCCAGAGGCACCATTGCTGGAGACCTTGCCCTATATAGTAGTAGTGATTGATGAATTTGCCGATATGATGATGATCGTCGGCAAAAAAGTCGAACAGCTTATAGCCCGCATCGCCCAGAAAGCGCGCGCCGCTGGCATCCATCTGATCCTGGCTACCCAGCGCCCCTCAGTGGACGTGATTACTGGCCTAATCAAAGCCAATGTGCCCTCAAGAATTGCCTTCCAGGTGTCTTCCAAGATCGATTCCAGAACCATTCTCGACCAGGGTGGAGCAGAGCAGCTGCTGGGCCACGGCGATATGCTCTATCTGCCACCAGGCACCAGTGTGCCAGAGCGTATTCACGGCTGTTTTGTGGATGACCACGAAGTGCACAAGGTTGTAGCTGACTGGAAGCGGCGGGGCGCACCAAACTATCTGGCCGAAATCACCGATGAAACCTCTCTGTCATCCATTCCAGTACCAGGCTTTAGTGGCGGCGAAGAGGGCGAAGATGACCCGGAATCCGATCCGCTATATGACGAAGCCGTCGCCTTTGTACTGGAGAGCCGCAAGGCCTCCATCTCATCGGTACAGCGCAAGCTCAGGGTGGGGTACAACCGAGCCGCGCGCTTAATCGAGCAGATGGAAGCTGCGGGAGTGGTTAGTCCTATGGGCAGCAATGGCAGCAGAGAGATACTGTCGCCCAAGTCGTAGCTACAGTTTTAGCCTAAACTCCCCAGGAGATTTAGCGCTCTTAATGGGAGTCAAAAGAAATATGCACCTCTTTAAATTTGCAGTCAGCATTATATTTTCAATTGGCATTTGTAATGCCCAGGCCGGCGGCAAATCCAAAGATATCCAGCAGCTGCGCGATCTGCTGCAGCCCATCACCAGCCTCTCAGCCCAGTTTGAGCAGCAGATTATCGACGCCAATGGCTTGTCGATTCAGAACTCCAGCGGACTTTTTCAAGTGGCACAGCCCAATAATCTGCGCTGGATTGTTGCTGAACCTTTGCCCCAGCAAGTGATCTCTGATGGGGTGACATTATGGCTTTATGACCCAGACCTTGAGCAGGTAGTTGTGCAAGCCTTTGATGCCAATATTGAATCGACGCCGGCGGTCCTGTTTTCTGGAGATCTGGATCGATTGGATACAGCTTACTCTATTGTCCAGACGTCAGATATGGTGTTTGAATTGACACCGGAGCAGGGGGGCAGTCTATTTAGCTCGATGCAAATTGTGTTTGCCAATGGCGCCCCTGAATCCATTGCTCTGACCGACGGTCTAGACCAGGTTACAGTCATTCGTTTTACCGCCCTTGAGCTTAATCCTGAATTAGCGGCTGACCTGTTTGTGTTTGAGATTCCCGCTGGCGTTGATGTGATTCGCAATGACTGATCTCTTTACCCAACAGGTCTATCAGCCACTGGCAGCCCGAATGCGGCCGGGCACACTGGAGGGTTTTTATGGCCAGCAGCATCTGATTGGCCCGGGCAAGCCATTGCGGGAGGCCATTGAGAGCGAGACTTTGCACTCGATGATTTTTTGGGGCCCGCCCGGAGTGGGCAAAACTACATTGGCAAAAATTATTGCGGCATCTGCAGATGCCCACTTTGAGAGTATCTCAGCGGTGTTGTCTGGGGTGAAGGAGATTCGGGCGTCCATTGCCAAGGCAGAGGAGCAGCGCGATCTGCGGGGCCGCAAAACAATTTTGTTTGTGGATGAGGTGCACCGTTTTAATAAGTCTCAGCAGGACGCGTTTTTGCCCTATGTGGAGGATGGCACTCTGGTGTTTATCGGCGCCACCACTGAGAACCCGTCCTTTGAATTAAATAATGCACTGCTGTCTCGCTGCCGGGTCTATGTGCTGAAGAGTCTGGATGCGGATCAAATTAAAGTCGTAATCCAGCAAGCACTGGCGGATGCTGAGTCTGGGCTGGGTGAGCGAAGGTTGCAGCTGGATGAGACGGCTCTGGATCTATTGGCCAATGCGGCCGATGGTGATGCGCGGCGAGCGTTGAATCTACTTGAGATTGCTAATGACCTGGCCAGCGAGCAGGGTGATCAGGCGGTGATCGATGCAGCGGTGCTGGAGCAGGTATTAGTGGGGGATACTAGGCGCTTCGACAAGGGCGGAGAGTATTTTTATGATCAAATTTCCGCCCTGCATAAGTCGGTGCGCGGCTCGTCGCCGGATGCGGCACTTTACTGGCTGTGCCGTATGCTTGATGGGGGCTGTGACCCTCTGTATATTGCCCGGCGAGTGGCGCGCATAGCCTCAGAGGATATTGGCAATGCTGATCCCAGGGCTCTGGAACTGGCGTTAAACGCCTGGAATGTTCAGGAGCGTTTGGGCAGTCCTGAGGGGGAGTTGGCCCTCGCACAGGCAGTGAGCTTCTGCGCTGTCGCAGCCAAGAGCAATGCGGTCTACAGCGCCTTTAAGGCCGCCATGGCAGATGTGCAGTCTCTGCCCAGTTACGAGGTGCCCATGCATCTGCGCAATGCGCCCACCCAATTGATGAAAGAGCTGGACTACGGCAAAGACTACAGATATGCCCACAGCGAAGAGGGCACCTATGCGGCGGGGGAAACCTATTTGCCGGAAGAACTTGCCGGCAAGCAATATTACTTTCCTACGGATAATGGTCTGGAAAAACAGATTGGCGAGAAACTTGCGCACCTGAGATCGCTAGATGCTCAACAGAATAGGGATTAACCCATGTTAAATTGGATCGCAGTGGCTTTTGGCGGCGCCCTTGGGGCCATGGCTCGCTATGGCCTGAGCACGTTGCTATTTGATGCGGCCAGCAATAAGTTTCCCTATGCCACGCTGACTGCGAATGTGCTGGGCAGTCTGGCGGTGGGCATAGTCTATGTGGTGATTGTGGAGAAGGCCATGTTGCCGCCGGAGATGCGCAGTTTATTAATGGTGGGTTTTCTTGGCGCGTTTACGACATTCTCAACGTTCTCGCTTGATGCCCTGGGTCTGTGGCAAAATGGCCACCTTGCTCTGGCGCTGGCTTATGTGCTGGGTACAGTTGTTTTATGCTTGGCGGCAGTTACGATTGCGGTCTGGCTAACAGGTTTGTTTTTGAATTAATTTTAAGGATTACACCATGCTCGACCCGAAGTTGTTACGTTCGGACCTAAATGCCGTTGCCGCTAGCCTAGAGGTAAAAAACTATCAGCTTGATACCCAGGCTTTTTTAGCCCTTGAAGCTCAGCGCAAAGAACTGCAGCTGGCTGCTGAAAGTCTACAACAGGAACGCAATAGCTACTCCAAGTCCATGGGCAAGCTGATTGGCGAGGCCAAGGCAAAAGGTGAGGATATCGAGCCCTTAAAGGCCAAAGGGGAGCAGATTAAAACTGATTCCGCTGCTGCAGATGCGGCCCTTGCCGCGGTGCAGGAGGAGTTGGATGCTCTGCTGCAGGGTATTCCCAATATTCCCCATAAATCAGTGCCAGCTGGCAATGATGAAGATGATAATGTGGAAGTGCGACGCTGGGGTGAGCCCCGGGTGTTCGATTTTGAAGTTAAGGACCATGTAGATCTCGGCGATGCTCTAAATGGTTTAGATTTTGATACAGCCTCTAAAATCACAGGTTCAAGGTTTTCTCAGATGCGCGGTGGACTGGCCAGCCTGCACCGGGCATTAACCCAGTTTATGTTAAACACTCATATTCAGGAGCATGGTTACGAAGAGGTCTATGTACCCTATATTGTTAACCGTGAGTCTCTCTACGGCACTGGCCAGCTGCCAAAGTTTGAGGAAGATCTGTTTAAGCTGGACGACGAGCGTCAGTTCTATCTGATCCCCACAGCTGAGGTGCCCATCACCAATATCTATCGCAATGAAATTGTAGACCAGCTTCCTATCAAGTTTGTCTCTCATACCCCCTGCTTTAGAAGTGAAGCTGGCAGCTATGGCCGGGATACCCGCGGCATGATTCGCCAGCACCAGTTTGAGAAAGTTGAGATGGTGCAGTTTGTGCATCCCAATGAGTCTTGGGATGCGCTGGAAGGGCTGGTGGGCCATGCGGAAGCTATTCTGCAGAAGCTAGAACTGCCTTACCGCACCGTGATTCTCTGCGGTGGTGACCTAGGTTTCTCTGCGGCTAAAACCTATGATATTGAGGTGTGGCTGCCGTCTCAGGAGAAATTCCGTGAGATTTCCTCCTGTTCTAATTTTGCCGATTTCCAGGCCCGGCGTATGAAAGCCCGTTTTAGAAATGCCGAGGGCAAGCCGGAGTTGCTGCATACGCTCAATGGTTCTGGGCTGGCAGTTGGTCGCACCTTGCTGGCGGTTATGGAGAATTATCAGCAGGCGGATGGGTCTATTGCCATCCCTGAGGTGCTGCAGCCATTGATGAATGGGCAGACTGTTATCAACTAATGGATTACCTACCCCTATTTCACAACCTCAAAGGGCGCCGCATTGTTGTGGTCGGTGGCGGTGAAATCGCTCTTCGCAAAGTGCGTTTGGTTCAAGAAGCCAGCGCACTTATCACCATTATTGCCAAAGACTTCTGCCCAGATCTACTTGAGATGGCCGCCAAAGACAAGGCGTCCGGTTGCAATGGCCTCGAACTGATCACTGCCGGCTATGAACACCAGCATCTTTTGCAGTACCCAGATACTGTGATGGTCATTGCAGCTACCAATGATCGCGACCTAAACCGTCTAGTCTCCGAGCATGCCCAGGCAGCTAATATGCTCTCCAATGTGGTGGATGATCCAGGGTTCTCGACGGTGATATTCCCGTCAATTGTGGATCGCTCGCCCATCCAGGTGGCGATCTCCAGTGGTGGTGATGCGCCGGTGTTGGTGCGCCTGCTGCGCACCCGCTTTGAAAGTCTACTGCCTGCGGGTATGGCCAAGCTGGGTTCTCTGGCTGGCAGCTTTCGCGAGCGGGTTAAAGATAAGTTTTCTAATGGCGCGGACCGCAAGGCTTTTTGGGAGGAGGTGTTTTACGGCCCCATTGCTGAGCAGGCCTATGCCAATAATCTTGAAGAAGCGGAGCGACTACTGGCAGATAAACTTGAGAGCACAGATGAGTTTAAGACCGGCGAAGTGTATCTAGTGGGCGGCGGCCCAGGTGACCCTGACTTACTGACTTTTAAAGCCCTGCGATTGATGCAGCAAGCAGATATTGTGCTCTATGATCGCCTGGTGTCCAAAGAGGTACTGAATCTGGTGCGGCGGGATGCGACGCGTATCTATGTGGGCAAAACCGCAGGGGATCATCCAGTAACCCAGGACAATATTAATCAAAAACTGGTGGACTATGCCCTTGAGGGTAATCGCGTGGTACGGCTAAAAGGTGGCGATCCATTTATCTTTGGCCGAGGTGGCGAGGAGATTGAGACCCTGGCAGAGCATGGCATTCCTTTTCAGGTGGTACCTGGTATTACAGCGGCTTCTGGCTGTGCCAGTTACGCAGGTATTCCTCTAACCCACCGGGACCACGCGCAGTCGGTGCGCTTTATTGCGGGTCATTTGCGCTCAGGTAAGATGGATTTAAATTGGCCGGAGCTCGTGCAGCCCAACCAAACTCTGGTGTTTTATATGGGGTTGAACGGTATGGAGACCATCTGCCAGCAACTTAAAGAACATGGTTTAGACTCGGCCACGCCGACGGCGTTGATCGAGAAGGGTACGTCGGATCGGCAGCAGGTGTTTGTTGGAGATTTGGATACACTGCCCGGAATTGTCCGCGACGCTGGTGCCAGGGCACCAACACTCATTATTGTGGGTACTGTGGTGAGCCTGCACACAAAGCTGGCTTGGTTTAACAAGCCTAACAATAAACTCGACGGCACAATCAATAAGAATAACGATGTGTAAGGTGTGACATGACTGATCAGTTTGACTATGACCTATTTGTAATTGGTGCTGGCTCAGGCGGCGTTCGCGCTGCGCGCATGGCGGCGTCTAAAGGCAAGAAGGTGGCTGTGGCTGAAGAGCGCTATCTGGGCGGAACCTGCGTTAATGTGGGCTGTGTGCCCAAGAAACTATTTGTCTACGCCTCCCAGTTTCCGGAGCTGTTTCATGCCAGTGCCGGCTTTGGCTGGTCTGTGACCCAGCAGCCTACCCTAGACTGGGCGACCCTCAGGGATAATAAAACCGCTGAGATTGAACGCCTCAATGGCATTTATAACAGTCTTATCGATAATAGCGGAGCTGAGCTATTTGATGGCCGCGCTACCATCGCTGGCCCCCATCTGGTGTCGGTGAATGGCCACAACTACAGGGCTCGCACTATTCTGGTGGCAACTGGCGGCTGGCCCTATATCCCTGAATTCCCCGGCAGCGAGCATGCGATCAGCTCTAATGAGATGTTTTTTCTGGATGATCTGCCCAAAGCTGCAGTTGTGGTGGGTGGCGGATATATAGCCGTCGAGTTTGCGGGAATTTTAAATGGCTTGGGAGTAGAGACCCATCTAGTCTACCGCGGACCTGTACTGCTGAAATCCTTTGATCGGGAGATGAGTGAGAAAGTAGCCTCAGGTATGGCGGCTAAAGGCATAAAAATTCACCTTAATACTGAAATTGATCAAATCACTAAGTCTGGCAATAACCTCTCTGTGGCGCTCAATACCCAATCCAGCCTGGATGCAGGCTTGGTGCTCTATGCCACGGGCCGCCAAGCTAATACCCAGGGTCTAGGCCTGGAGTCTACCAATGCGGTGGTGCGCGCCAACGGCGCCATTCAGGTAGATGATAACTTTGCCACTGCAGAGCCCAGTATTTACGCGCTGGGCGATGTAATTGACCGGGTTCAGCTAACTCCAGTGGCGATTCAGGAAGCCATGGTGCTAGTGGATCACCTCTATGGTCAGGGACTTGCACAGATTGATTACAGCGATATTCCCACAGCCGTATTTTGTCAGCCAGAGCTGGGCACTGTGGGTCTTAGCGAAGAGCAGGCTAGGGCGGAGTATGGAGAGATTGATGTGTATGTCTCGGATTTTAAGCCTATGTTACAGACATTGGGCGGCGGTGCTGACCGCATTACCATGAAACTGGTGGTGGATAGCATCTCCGACAAGGTGGTGGGCTGTCATATGGTGGGTGAGCATGCGGCGGAGATTATTCAGGGCATGGGTATTGCTCTCAAGGCAGGGGCAACCAAGGCCCATTTTGATGCCACTGTGGGTATTCATCCGTCGGCGGCGGAGGAGTTTGTGACCATGAGAGATAAAGCCAGATAACCCATTAAAATCAATATCTTACTGGGTTTTCTTGATGTAGATTACTTGCGTGGAGCACTGTTTTCTGCCGGATGCACAGCCTCTTCTCCCCAGGCCCATAACAGCCTAGAACTGACTTTTCGCCCGCTCCAGCAGCATTAGGCTGAGATGCTTTAATTCGCTGAGGGTTTTAGCGCCATCGGCTGCATTTTGGTTTACCACCACCATTATTAGGGCATGGGTTAATTCCAGATAGGTGCGCCCCAGGCGGGCCAGCTCATGGGTGTCTGAGCTAATATCCATGCGCTCAAACATACGCGCCATAGACGCGATAATCAGCTCGTCATGAATTAAGTCGAGCTCCGCAAGCTCTGGCACGCCATACATGGCCTGCACCAGAGGCAGCAAACCCTGCTGATTGACATATACCAGCCGCATGCGCTCTATACATCGCTCTACAAAGCGCTTTAGGCTCAAGCCCTCTATAGCCTCAGCCTCCAGCTCCTGGAGCGCTATATCCATCTCCCCGACCCATTGCTCCGCCAGCGCGTACATAATGGCGTACTTATTGGGGAAGTAATGGTAGAGCGTGCCAACGGATACGCCGGCCCGCTTGGCTACCAGAATAGTGGTTAAATCGTCCTGGCCCACCTCTTCAAGCAGCTCTGCAGTGACCTGCAGTATCTGATTGCGACGCTCCTGGGCTCGGCGCTGCACTGGCTGGGTTCTGGGGGAGGTTTTGCGTAAATTAGTCATCAGAAGCGATCCCTGAGAGCGTAATAGAGCATGCCGGCAACCATGCCAGGCCAGCGCAACAATGTGCCGCCGGGGAACTTGGCGGTGGGAAGATCGGCCATTAGATCAAAGCGCTCTAGTTTGCCGCTCACCGCCTCGGCAATAAGCTTGCCCGCAAAGGTGGCTGTGGGCACGCCATGGCCAGAATAGCCCTGCATATACCAGATATTATCCTGCAGGCGGCCAAAGTGGGGCAGTCGGTTCATAGTGATAGCTACTCGGCCGCCCCAGCCATAATCAATTTTACTGTCTGCCAGCTGAGGGTAGACCTGCAGCATATACTGCTGCACAAAACCTTTGATATCTGAGGGAAAGCCGCGGCGATAGTTTTCGCCGCCACCAAACAGCAACCGATTATCGGCAGACAGCTTCCAGTAATTAATTACAAAGCGACTGTCTGCCATGGACGTATCCAGAGGAATAATCTCCCGGGCTAGCTCATCAGACAATGGCTCAGTCGCCAGCACAAAGTTATTAATGGGCATAATATAACCATTGATTTTCGGCTCTAGCTTTTCTATGTAGGCGTTGCAGGCTAATACCAGCTCAGCGGCCGTTACCTGGCCCTGATCGGTCTTTACCACCACTGGAGTTCCCGCATAGGAGGTCACTGGCGACTGCTCACAGATAACCACGCCGGCTTTAACTGCTGCCTCTGCCAGACCATGCACAAACTTAAGAGGGTGGAGATGCTTGGATGCGGTATCCATTACCGCGCAGTGATAGGCGTGGCTACCAATTACATCGGGCAGTCGATCCTTGCCGATATATTCCATTTGATCAAAGCCATAGCGATCATTGAGAAATGCGACTTCCTCCTCCATATCTCTGCTGTATCTGGCCTTGTGGGCAAAATGCACATTGCCATGCTTCAAATCGCATTTGATGCGGTGCTTCTCAACCAGGTGTTTTACCGTATCCACAGCCTCTAGGCTCATGGACCAGAGAGCACTGGCAATATCATGACCAAACCTATCCTCCAAATATTGCTGATCCCTGCGCTGGCCTGTGCCCACATGGCCGCCATTGCGCCCAGAGGCGCCATGACCCACAGTCTCAGCTTCCAAAACAATCACCTTGTAACCCAATTCGGATAGATGCAGGGCAGAGGAGAGCCCAGTAAAGCCCGCACCTACAATACAGATATCCGCCTGATGACTGCCCTGCAGCTGGGGGTAAGGGCCTGATTTGGTTGCGCTTGCCTGATAGTAAGAGCTCACATTAGCCTCGCAAAATAGTATAAAGATTGACATTATGATCTTTTCGAATAATAATTCAACATTAATTGAATAATTATTCGAAAATAACAAGATATCAGGTGCACCATGCAATCGCAGATGGAAATAGAAAATTGGCTCAAGGAACACAAAATTACTGAGGTTGAATGCCTAGTACCAGATATGACAGGTAATGCTCGCGGCAAATTTATTCCAGCGAAAAAATTCCTTAAAGAAGATAGTCGCCTGCCCGAGGGTATTCTGGCTCAGACGGTTACCGGCGAGTTTTCGGATAACTACTGGGAGCTGCTGGGTACCATAGATGGCGATATGTTGCTGGAGCCCGACCCTTCCACAGCCCGCATTGTGCCCTGGGCCAATGAGACTACAGGTCAGATAATTCATGACTGCCACACCAAGGATGGCAAGCCCCACCCCTTTAGCACTAGGGCCGTACTTAAACATATCCTCGAACTCTACAGAGAAGAGGGTTTGCAGCCAGTGATAGCGCCCGAAATGGAATTTTACCTGGTTGAGAAAAACACTAACCCAGATATGGTGCTAAAGCCGCCACTGGGTCGGTCAGGGCGGCCAGAGACCGCCCGTCAGTCCTACAGCATAGACGCAGCTAACGAGTTTGAGCCCTTTGTGGAAGATATGTATGCCTATGGCGAAGCCATGGGTCTGGATATAGATACGCTAATCCATGAATCTGGTGCCGCCCAGCTGGAAGTGAATTTTATTCATGGCGACCCGCTTAATCTGGCTGACCAGGTATTTACCTTTAAACGCATGGTGCGTGAAGTGGCATTAAAGCATAATATCTACGCCACCTTTATGGCCAAGCCTATGGCTTCAGAGCCCGGCTCTGCCAAGCATATACACCAGAGTATTCTGTCTGCTGCTGATGGCAGAAATATTTTTAGCACAGCAGATGGCGAATACAGTCAGGCTTTCTACCATTATCTGGGCGGACTGCAGAAATACACGCCCTATGTCATGAGCTTCTTTGCCCCCAATGTAAACTCTTATCGGCGCTTTACCCGGGAGGTGTCTGCGCCAATTAATCTGCACTGGGGCTTTGATAATCGCACTACCGGGCTCCGGGTGCCAGATGCCAACCCAAAGAACTATCGCATTGAAAACCGCTTCCCCGGCGCAGACGTCAATCCCTATCTGTCTATTGCGGCCACTCTCGCCTGTGGCTACCTGGGTATGAAAAATAAAATTGAGCCCTCGGCTGCCTATCAAGGCAATGCCTATGAGGAAGAGCTGGCACTTCCCAGAACTCTGGAGGAGGCTCTGCGGGGTCTGCGGGAGGATAAGGATATTGCTGAGCTATTCGGTGAGAAATTTATCGAGCTGTACACCTCTATCAAACTAGTGGAGTTTGAAGAGTTTAATCATGTAATTTCCTCCTGGGAGCGCGAGCATCTGCTGCTTAATGTTTAATCAGTGTTTGATTACAGCTGTGGCAGTTTCAGCTTACAATAGACCCTGATTAGGTAACCACAAGATCTCTTATTTCCCGTGCGCTATGTAGCTCTCTCTTTACTGCTGCTCCTGACTGTGAACAGTCAGGGGGCGAATTATATAGGTGCCGCAGAATGCGCAGGCTGCCATCAGCAAGAATTTAATGATTGGCAGGGCTCTCACCATGACTGGGCAATGAAAATAGCCAGCCCTGAAAGCGTGCTGGGGGACTTTAACAATGCTAGCTTCAGTCATGGCGGCGTTGTCTCTACCTTCACCCGCAGTGGCAATCAGTACTATGTCAATACTCAGGGGGCTGATGGCCAGTACCAGAAGTTTAAAATTGACTACAGCTTTGGTGTCACGCCGCTGCAGCAATATTTAATTAGCTTTCCTGATGGTCGCATTCAGGCGCTGACCACAGCCTGGGACAGCAGACCCAAAGCCCAGGGTGGGCAGCGCTGGTATCAACTAATGCCCGACGATAAAGGCGAGCCTGGCGATAGCCTGCACTGGACTGGCGCCTACTACAACTGGAACAGTCGCTGTGCCGAATGTCATTCCACCGGGCTGCAGAAAAACTACTCAGCCACAACAGACAGCTATGCCACCATCTGGTCCGAGATCAATGTGGCCTGTGAGTCCTGCCATGGGCCGGGCTCTGATCATCTGGACTGGGCGCAACTCCAGGGCAGGTCTGGCAGCCAGTCTGCCGCCAATAATGGCCTCAAGGTACAGTATGGCAAGTCCGTTAACTGGGTGATTGCCAGCGGAACCTCAATCGCCAGCGCCCAGGGGGACCCGCACCAGGCCGCCATAGCTGAGACCCAGTCCTGTGCCGGCTGCCATTCTAGACGCAGCAAAATCAGTCAGGACCCTATTAATAATCATCCCGGGGGCGGGGGCTTTCTCGATCACTACAGATTACAAACACTGCAACAGGACCTCTACCATGCCGATGGCCAGATTCAGGACGAGGTCTATGTCTATGGTTCATTTATCCAGAGCAAAATGTATCAGCGCGGAGTCACCTGCAGTAACTGTCACAATCCACACAGCTTGGAACTTGTGGCTCAGGGCAATGATCTCTGTGCCGGCTGTCATGCACCAGAGGCCTACGATCAGCCCAGCCATCACTTTCATAAGCAGGAGGGTAGCTCCGGCGCCCAGTGCGTAAACTGCCATATGCCCGCCACTCTGTATATGGGTGTCGATGCGCGCAGAGACCATAGCATGCGTATCCCGAGACCAGATATTAGCCAGCAAATTGACGCACCCAATGCCTGCAATAACTGCCACAGGGATCAGTCTGACGCCTGGTCGGCGTCTGCAATTCAGAGCTGGCTAAAAGATAGCCCAAGGCCTGCAGACAGAGTCGCCACAACTCTGTCTGCAGCCAGAACCTCGCAACCCAATGCCAGCCAGCTTTTGATTGAGCTGGCCGACAATTCGGGCATCAGCGCCATAGCCAGGGCCACGGCCCTAGGGCTGCTTGCAAGCTATCCAGATGGCCAGAGCTACAGTGCTGCCCGGAAACAGTTAAAAAATAGCGATCCATTAATTAGACTGGGGGCGCTAGAGGCTCTGGCGTTTTTGCCTCTGCAGCAGCGCTGGCAAGATATCTCTCCGTTACTCAATGACCAGGTTGCCTCGGTCAGACACCAAGCCACCCAATTGCTGCTCGGGATTCAGGGGTTGAACACAGAGCAGCAGCTACAGCTGGATGCTCAAATTACCCTGTATATGGAGGCACTGAGAGTCAGCGCCGATATGCCCAATGGCCAGCTAAATATTGCCAGTGCCCATATTGCTCAGGGGCAATATGCACAGGCTCAGCAAGCCTATCTGCATGCTTTGCGGCTTGACGGTCAATCGTTGCCAGCACTGTTAAATCTCGCAGATTTATATCGGGCTCGGGGCCTGGAGCAGAAAGCAATGGAAATGCTGATGCGTGCTCGAGCCTCCCATCCAGATAGCGCCATGGCTCATCATGTTTTAGGCCTGGCGCAGATTCGCTCCAAACAGACCGTCAAAGCGCTCAGCAGCCTGCAGCAGGCATTGCAACTGGCGCCTGATAACAGCAGATATGCCTATGTCTATGCGCTGGCATTAAATTCCCAGGACAGGACCCTGGAGGCCCTAGAGATACTGACCCAGGCCTTGAATCCTCAGCAGCCAGACAGAGATTTGCTGTTTTCTCTGGCCACCATGAACCGGGACCTGGGCAGATATCAACAAGCCCGAGACTTTGCCAATAAACTAGTGGTAGCATTCCCACAGGACAGTGCTGCGCTAAGGCTCAGAGACTCACTAAAATAATAAGCATCAATTGAGTGCACAATATGAAAATAAAACCTGCAGCGGGTGCTCTGGGGGCTGAAATAAGCGGCATAGATTTAACTGGCGAACTCAGAGCAGAGGACTATCGCGCTATCCGAGCTATGCTGGTCGAGCACGAGGTTATCTTTTTTCGCAATCAGGATGTGACTCCAGCTCAACAGCATGCGCTGGCCTCCTCTTTTGGGCCGCTACAGACTCATCCCGCCTATGCCACTGTGGAGGGGTTTCCAGAGATTACCATTCTTGAGAGCACTGCCGATAAGCCGAGTAAGATTGAATGCTGGCACAGCGACATGACATTTCGCCAACATCCGCCAATGGGGACTGTGCTGAGATCCAAGGTTATTCCTGAGAAGGGTGGGGATACACTCTGGTCCAGCATGACATCGGCCTACGATGGGCTATCTGCGCAAATGCAGACTTTTCTCGCAGAGCTTACCGCAGTTCATGACTTTAGCTATGGCTTTAAAGAGAGCCTGGCAGAGCAGGGCGGTGCTGAACGACTGGCCCGGGCAGTGGCAGACAATCCACCTGTGCATCACCCGGTCATTAGAACCCACCCAGAGAGCGGCAAAAAAGTGATCTTTGTAAACCCTCTGTTCACTACCCATATTGCTGGGCTGCCCGCCGCTGAGAGCAGGGCGATTCTGGAGTTTTTATATCAGCACAATACCACCCCAGAATTTACCTGTCGCTTTGCCTGGGAGGCAAACTGCATCGCGATCTGGGATAACCGCAGCACCCAACACAAGCCAGTCAACGACTACTTTCCAGCTTACCGCTGTCTGGAGAGAATAGTAATTGACGGAGACAAGCCCTACTGAGGGGCCAGACAGAAGTCGATCATTAGTTTGGCCACCCAGTCTTGATCCGCATCCTGGTCTAGCGAGGCCATAGCCGCAGCGTAAGTTTCCGGCGGATAGGCTGGGCGTCGAAACTGGTAGAGTGCGCGGCTGTAATCGGCAAAGAATTCTGGATGGCCCTGAAAGGTCAAAATATGCTTGCCCAGACTGGTAGCTGCGATAGGGCAGCTGTTGGTGGAGGCTAGAATCACTGTTCCCGGCGCAGGCACCACCACCTGATCCTGATGACTGTAAATTAATTTAAACGACTTGCCGGCCAACAGGTCGGGTTGTGCCTCTGGCTTCGCATTTCTCTGTGGAGTAGTCTGTTTAGTGCCTAGAGACCAGCCATTCTCAGCTGGTCTGGTTTCACCGCCTAGAGCCTGGGCCACCATCTGGTGACCAAAGCAGATGCCAATAAATTTTTTCTGCCGCTGATGTAGGCTGCGGACAAATTTACCTAGCTCAAGCACCCAGGGCGTCTGCTCATACACACTGCTCTTGCTGCCAGTCATAATATAGGCATCAACTTCATCTATATCTGCAGGGTAAATGCCTTTATTGACCTTATAGGTAACAAACTCAAGCTGCAGCTGAGGGTTGCTGTTTGCCGCCCGCAGCAGGCGCTCAAACATCAGCGGATACTCTCCATGATCTTCCACTAAATTGCCGAGAACATCATCCGCCTGCAGTATACCCAAAACTAATTTCACCTGTTGTTACCTCTGCTGTTAATTGAAACGGGCCAAATAATCGGCCAGGTCGCGCTTGATTTCGGGCCCGTAGAGATACAGACCAATAATATTGGGCAGAGCAATCAGAAACACCATGGCATCAGAGAAATCCAGCACCGCGGACAGCTGAATCATGCAGCCCAGAGCCACAAAGCCACAGAAGCCGAGCTTAAAGATCATCTGAGTTGCGGCGGCCTCGCCAAACAGATAGGTCCAACCCTTGAGTCCATAATAGGACCAGGCAATGGTAGTAGAAAATGCAAACAGCAGCGCAGCTACCGCAATTATGTAGGGGGCCCAGCTAATATGGTGGGCAAAGGCGGCTGAAGTCAGAGCAATGCCCTCCAGGCCGCGGCCATCGTCAAGTAAACCGTTGGGTATAGCAGTTGTGACTATTACCAGAGAGGTCAGAGTGCAGATAACCATGGTATCTATAAAGGGCTCCAGCAGAGACACCAGCCCCTCGGTCACCGGCTCATCAGTCTTCACCGCAGAATGGGCTATAGAGGCAGAACCAATGCCAGCCTCATTGGAGAACAGGGCGCGCTGAAAACCCACAATAATTGCGCCGACCATGCCACCCTGAACACTGGTCCAGGTAAACGCACTGCTAAAGATCAGCGCTATGGCTCCGGGCAGATGCTCTGCACTCATAGCTATAATTATCAACGCTGAAACAATATACAGCGCCGCCATGGTGGGCACGATTCGCGAGGCCGTGGCTGCGATAGAGCGAATACCCCCAACAATCACCAGAGCCACAGTGGATGCCATCAGCAGCCCAAACAACCAGCCTCGACCATATAAAAAGCTATCTTCGCCACCGGTAATATTTAGCATCTGTACATAGGCTTGGTTGGACTGGAACATATTGCCTATACCTAGACAGCCAATCACCAGAGCCAGTGCATAGAAACTGCCGAGAAACTTGCCAACTTTGGGCCAGTGACGCACCTGAAAGAAGCGCTCCAGGTAGTACATAGGGCCTCCGGATACAGAGCCATCGGCATTGACCCGCCTGTACTTAACCCCCAGGGTGCATTCTACAAACTTGGTCGACATGGCCAGGAAGCCCGCCATAAACAACCAAAAGGCGGCGCCAGGGCCTCCCAGGGCAATGGCTACAGCAACACCGCCAATATTGCCCACACCCACAGTGCCGGATATGGCTGTGGAGAGAGCCTTAAAATGTGAAATCTCGCCAGTGGCGCCCGCGTTCGCCGGAGGATTAATCAAAAGCCTTACTGCATGACCAAATCCGCGAAGATTGATCAGGCGCAAATAAAAAGTAAACCACAGGGCCGCAATGGCCAGCCAGAGCACAATCAGCGGAAAATCCTGATCAAAAAGTTGGATAGGGTAGAACACCAAATCCGAAAGCCCCTGAGCCAAAGGCCGCACCCAGGCCTCAATTTGCGCATCTATACTCATTAATCACCCCTCAATGACGAACTATAAGCCCGCCTTATATCAATAATTTACTTTATATTTAATCTTTAACTGACTGTTTTTATTATACTTCTCTAGTCTTTCCTGAGCGCGCGCGCTCTTTCATATCCGACTGTATATAGACCTGATCTGTTGTTCCCATGCTGGCATGGCCCAGATCATCTGCCATATGTTTCAAAGGTCTGGTAGCTATATCCTGCGAAGCGCCAGTATGCCGCAACCAGTGAGTTGTAGCCTCGCGCAAGGCCTTGGCCTCATCGACAAACCCCTCTGAACCCATTTTTTCATAGGCCAGGTCAAAAGCCTGCTGGACTATGCGACGCAATTGGCGTGAAGTCATACCACCCGTGCCGCGGTTCTTAGACACCAGCGCGCTGTTGGCTCCAAAATTTGCACTCAGTGCAGCTCGGTATTTCTGATAGCGCTGAATATAGGGAAAAAGGGCACTTGGCACCGAGATATCTCTAATCTTATTGCCCTTGCCCAGTACTTTAAGCCACTGGTTACCGTCACTGTCCTGCCAAAAATGCTTCCAGGCCGGCTGCCAGTTGGCCCGCTCGGATAGCTCAGATACCCTCAAATACAGGGTTTTTAGCATAGCAATAATAAATAATGTGCGCTCATGGTCAGGGTTCTTATCGGCTGCTGCCTGGGCGCACTCAAGCACAGTTTCCCACTGTAGGTCTGACAGGCGCTTAATATTTTTCTGGGTAGCCCCCTTAATCAGATAGGCAGACTGCTTGCGAATAGCTGGAATAGGATTGCCAAAGGCATAACCCTCGTCAGTCAGATAGTCATAAAAGCAGGAAACCGCTGAATAACAGATTTTCATCGCCTCATGGGAGAGCAGGTGCCCGTCTCTACTGATTTCCAGCTCCAGACCAGCTGCCATAGCTTCAGCGCGGTCCTCCTTGGCGATTTTCGCGGCAAATGGCCGCCAGTTTTGATTTTGACGGGACTCTCCGCCGATTATTTTAAAGCGATCCTGCACAGATGAGCCCACCCAGCTGGCATAAGGGCTGTGCACAAAATCGAAGTAAGCCTCCAAATCCGGCCGCTTTAGCTGGATTACCGACTTATTGGCCAGAGTCCAGGCCCAGAGCAGCAAGCGCTCAACCTCATTGCGATAGCCACGGTAAGTAGCTTCAGATTTGCGGCTGTAGCTTTTTAAAAATGACTGGGTATGTAAAACATCATCCCGCACATCCGGAATGGTCTCGCACAGCGTATCTATAAAGTGTTTTGAGTCTGGGTAGTCGTCAAACATTGCCATACCCATGGGTAAGCGTACAAAGGCTTTGTGGGCATCGAACAGCGGCGTAGCATTAAATGCCTTGGACATAGCTAGTCTCTGGAGAAATGGCTGTGGTAACCCAGGTATCTGGCTGTAGGCGCTAGAAGGACTGGGTTTTGATTAAAGTTACTGTATCAGCCTAGTTTATTAAAGTCTAGCTATGTCCACTAATTGAGATTAGAGGACATCAAAGATAAAGGCAGAGGCCACAGCTGCACCTACAGCAACAATTAATACCAGGGCCATTGAAATTAACAAACTGTCCTATGGTCTATATTCAGTAATTCCAGTTCTTGCTAAACTCTCGGGCCCATACAAGGAACAGTCTATGTCGCGCGCTATAACAGCCCTACTCATCAGCATTGCGTTCAGTACAGCAGTATTTGCCACCACAGTGGAAAGCACTGTTGTTCCCATTGAGAAAAAGTCTGAACAGACTGCGCTGTACCGAGAGATCTTTGATCGACTGGCTACCAGGCATTACCGCGGCCAGGTTATAGATAACGATTTATCTAAGCGTTATCTGGAGCATTATATTGACCAGCTAGATTCCACCAAGAGCTATTTTTTGCAGTCCGATATAGAAGAATTTAACCAGTGGCAAGACCGCCTGGATGATCTTGCCAAACGCGGCGATGTGAGCCCGGGGTTTATTATGTTTAACCGCTTGCGTGAGCGAGCAACGGCCCGGCTGCAATCTAATATCGCCCTTCTCGAAAATCCAGATTACAAATTTGATTACAGCCTGGATGAGACCATTGTTCTCGATGGCGATAAACGGGACTGGCTGGCCACGCCTGAACAGGCGGATGACTTCTGGCGCAAGCGCCTTAAGGATTCGATGATACGCTTGATGCTCAGTGACAAAGAGGAAGACGCTGCCCGCGAGCTTTTGGTCAAGCGATTCACCACCCAGATAACCCAGTACCAGCAGCGTGACAGCCAGGATGTCTTTCAACTTTATGTGAATGCACTGGCTTCCCTTTATGATCCCCATACATCTTACTTCTCGCCACGCACCACAGAAAACTTTCAGATTAATATGTCCCTATCCCTCACAGGCATAGGCGCTGAACTCAATATAGAAGACGAGTACACCAGGGTGGTGAGAATAATTCCCGGGGGGCCCGCCGATCTGCAAGGTCTCTTAAAGGCGTCGGATAAGATAGCTGGCGTGGGCCAGGGTGACGACGAAATTGTTGATGTGGTCGGCTGGCGACTGGATGATGTGGTGGCACTTATCAGGGGCGAGAAAGACTCCACAGTGCGGCTGCAAATAATACCCTCAAAAGGTGCTGGCGCCGGCAGTAGCAAAGTTATCTCAATTGTTCGCGACAAGGTTAAGCTAGAAGAGAAATCTGCTCAGAGCAAGGTACTAGAGCTAGTGCAGGACGGCACAGCCTATAAAGTTGGAGTCATTGATATTCCGGCGTTTTACCTGGATTTTGAAGCCTACAGAAAGCGGGATCCAGACTATCGCAGCACCACCAAAGATGTTTTAAAGCTGCTGGCAGAGCTCGAAGAACAGCAGGTTGATGGAATTGTTCTTGACCTGAGAAACAACGGTGGAGGCTCTCTCTATGAGGCCACAGCTCTCACCGATCTATTTATAGGTTATGGCCCGGTGGTGCAGATTCGCGACGCCAATCAGCGAGTCTATCGCAATCAGCGTGCCACCAGGCCGCCGGTCTACGATGGCCCGCTGCTGGTCATGATCAACCGCCTTAGCGCCTCAGCCTCAGAGATTTTTGCCGGCGCCATGCAGGATTATGGTCGAGCATTGGTAGTGGGCAGTCAGAGTTTTGGCAAGGGCACGGTACAGGACGTTACCGGGCTATCTGCAGGCCAGTTAAAAATGACTACCTCCAAGTTTTATCGCGTATCTGGAGATAGCACCCAACACCGGGGTGTGCTGCCCGATATAGCCTTTCCCTCGGCCTATGACCCAGAGGAGGTAGGCGAGAGTCATCAGGACTACGCCCTGCCCTGGGATCGAATTCGCGCAGTGCCCCACAGCAACAGCAACCAACTGCAACCCCTGGTGAGCCCGCTACTAGAAGCCCATAAACAGCGCAGTCAAAATGATCCAGACTATGCCCATATGCTCAGTCAGTTGCAGTTCAGTAAAAACTGGAGTCAGCAGGATGTACTGTCATTGAATATTGAGGCCCGACGCGCCCGCAGTAAGCAATGGGATGAAGAGCTATTTAAACTAGAAAATATCAGGCGCGAGAAAAAGGGGCTGGAGCTGTTCGCCAGCATTGAAGCCTGGAAAGAGGAGTCTGAGCCTGACACTGATGCCGACTCAGAACCAGATCTAACCTCTTCCTCTGATGTTCAAGAGAGAGACCAGGATGCTGCGGAGTTGGATGAAGAAGAAAATATTGCTGAGACCGACCCCATGCTTCAGGAGGCCGGGTATATATTGAGCGACCAAATTCGTCTCGAAGAGATGGCCAAACAGCGTCAGCTGCAACTAGTACAACTAGAACAACAAAAAGCGAGTTAACCATCAGTGCGAATTATCTCTTTTAATGTCAATGGGCTGCGTGCGCGCCTGCATCAGTTACAGGCGGTTATAGACCAGCATAATCCAGATATTATTGGTCTTCAGGAAACCAAGGTCAGCGATGAAGAATTCCCTCTCCAGGCTGTTGCAGACATGGGGTATGAGGTGGATATCCATGGCCAGAAAGGTCATTACGGCGTAGCCCTGCTCAGCAAGATACCAGCCGCCCGAGTTACCAGGGGTTACCCTACAGATGACCAGGAGTCCCAGCGCCGAATGATTCATGGAGAATATGATGTAGGAGGCAAAACCGTCCATGTGATCAATGGCTATTTTCCTCAGGGGGAAGGACGGGCCCACCCTACCAAGTTCCCCGCCAAACAGAAGTTCTACGCTGATCTACTCACCTATCTTAAAGATAATTTCACCGCTAAAGATTTAGTGGTGGTCATGGGTGATATGAATGTTGCTGCTGAGGACAGTGATATTGGTATCAAGCCGGAAAATGCCAAACGCTGGTTGCAAACTGGCAAGTGCGCCTTTCTTCCTGAGGAGCGTGAATGGTTACAGAATCTTCGTGACTGGGGGCTGCAGGATAGCTTCAGAACAATGAATCCCGAAGATACAAGCTCCTTTAGCTGGTTTGATTATCGCAGCCGCGGCTTTGAGCAGGACCCCAAAAGAGGACTGCGTATAGACCTAATACTGGCTTCAGATACAGCCATGCAACTGTTGCAGGGCACAGGTATTGATTTCGAGGCGCGCTCATCAGAAAAACCCTCGGACCACTGCCCTATTTGGGCGGACTTTTTATTATCTGATTGAGCCGGCAGCCTGAGGTCAACCAATTTGAGCGTGCAGCGTTCAAAGTCCCGAATGATTTGATTGGAGACCATTATGAACAGGGCCGTTATTAGTATCGCAATCACATTGGGGGTTGCAATACTCCCGCTACAGGTCACAGCAGCAGAGCGTTCTGCCCTGACCTACAGTGCTGGGCATGTGCACAAACAGCAGCATGACTGGCAGCGTCATCGCGAACATAGACGCGAGGCAATCCCCCATAGGAACTCATATAATCAGCTGGTGATTAAAACCGATCATCGCGCTGTCAAAAAACGCCTTGCTGCGCAGCGCCTCAAACACCGGCGCCACCACAAAAAGCATTTTTCAAATCCCAGAGAAATATCTATCCATTACTATGGGGGCGACCGTAGCAAGTATCACCACCATAGGGGTCGGCATTCCCATAGTCATCAGCATGACAGGGATTATCTGGAATGGCTGGCAGTTATGGCTATGCTCGACAGCATTTACTCAGACCGACCACATTAGGCTGCTGTTGCAGATACCATGAGAGTTGATTCCCAAAACAATTGTGCAAGGTCGGTCGGTATGGAAAATACGGTAGCTGTGGTTGCAGACAAGCAACTGCCCTACACCACAGTTGAGCAATTCCTAAAACATATTGAGCGCCGGGCTTTTCATATGGCGCGACTTGGCACCGGAAATGCAGACAGTGCCATGGATATAGTTCAGGACAGCATGTACAAACTGGTGGAAAAATATTCCACCAAGCAGCCACTGGAATGGAAGCCACTGTTCTATCGCATACTCAGCAGCAGACTGACCGATTATTACCGCCGCAAAGCGGTTAGGGATAGGCTATTTGTTTGGTCAAAGTCCACATCCGTAGACAGCGAAGATAGTTTCCCTGATGCCTTGGCCAGAGCTCCGGGCAGGAACTCTGAAACACCAGATGAGATGCTAATGCGCAGCCAGCGCATTCAGCAACTGGACCGCTCCGTGCAACAGTTACCCAACCGGCAGCGCCAAGCATTTATGCTGCGCTGCTGGGAGGGGCTCAGCACCATTGAAACTGCTATTGCCATGGAGATATCCGAGGGCAGCGTTAAAACCCATTACTCAAGAGCCATGCATGCACTGAGAGACATGCTGGAGGATTACCGACATGACTAAACCTACATCGTTTGAACAGAATTTGCAGCGTGATCTGCTAGCTCTGGAAGAGACCACAGGGGCCCCAGAAATATTCCGTCTAGCCCAAGCTAGACGCAGCGCACTGGCTCAGGAAAAAAGCTCTGAGTCGAGTTTTTTCTGGCCGGCCTTTGGCATCTCCGCGGCTTCACTTTTGTTGGCCGGGGTTATGCTCCAGGGGCAACTGGGCCTGAATTACCAACAGGAAGCCAGTAATAATGAGGTGCTGCTAGAGTTTGAAGATGACCAGCTAGACCTCTACCAAGATCTGGATTTTTATTACTGGTTGGCGGATATAGATATGGATAGCGCGAGTTAACTAATGAACTTTTTAACCTACAGATTTAAGCGCATTTTTAAACACAGCCTGATTAACCTGGTTATTTTCAGTAGTGCCATCCTATTTGCCAACAATGCTTTTGCCGAGGCAAAAATCACCCCATTTACAGAACTCTCCCCTGAGATACAGGAGGTACTCTCCCCTTTCGCCGATAGCTGGGAGCAAATTGAACCCAGGCGCCAGCAAATGCTGATCAGGTTTTCTCAAGATGCTGATCCAGAGATGCGTCAGCGTATAAAGCGCCATGCCAGCCACTGGAAAAGCCTGCCTATTAAAGAGCGCAAAAAGGTGCGCAAGGCCATGCGAAAGTTCGACAAATTGCCAGCCCACAAGCGAGAAAAACTGCGCAAGCGCTGGCGAGATATGCCCGCAGAAAAGCGTCGTAAAATCCATGGAGCCTTTGATACCTTCGAGCAACTACCAGAAGAGCGAAGGAGAGAGATACGCGAAAAGGTGCGCAATATGAGCCCTGAGGAGCGCAGAGAGTTTTTAAAAGAGATTGCTCAGCAAAGTACTCAGTCGACCACTGAAGCCGGCGAAGAAAAATCGCAACCCTAAAAAAAGGGCCCCGCCGGGGCCCTTTTAAACAGCAGCTGTCAATCTGAACCTAGAGAGCAGTTTCAAATTCAGGCAGCGCAGTAAATAGATCAGCTACCAGACCGTAATCTGCGACCGAGAAGATAGGTGCCTCTTCATCTTTATTGATGGCCACAATCACTTTGCTGTCTTTCATACCAGCCAGGTGCTGAATTGCACCTGAGATACCCACAGCAACATAGAGGTCTGGAGCCACAATCTTACCTGTTTGCCCTACCTGCATATCGTTGGGAACAAAACCCGCATCCACCGCAGCTCGCGATGCGCCAACAGCAGCACCCAACTTGTCGGCAATGCTGTAGAGCATATCGAAGTTTTCACCATTGCCCATACCGCGGCCCCCAGAGATAACAATCTCTGCAGCAGTCAGTTCCGGACGATCGGATACAGCAACTTCCTCGCCCACAAAGGTTGAGAGCCCGGTATCATGGGCCGAGCCCACTGCCTCAATACTAGCAGACCCACCTTCAGCTGCAGCTGCATCAAATGCCGTTCCGCGCACGGTCAGCACCTTAATGGCGTCAGACGACTGCACAGTAGCAATGACGTTGCCTGCATAGATAGGACGCTTAAAGGTATCGGCGCTAACCACAGCGCTGATATCAGAGATGGCCTGAACATCCATCAAGGCTGCTGCCCGGGGCATAATGTTTTTAGCTGTGGTGGTAGATGTCGCCAGAATATGGCTGTAACCGGCACCCAGCTCAGCAATCAGAGGAGCGACGTTTTCCGCCAGTGCATTGGCATAGGCACTATTATCAGCAACCAGTACTTTTGCTATACCTGCAACCTGGGCTGCCTGAGCAGCTGCATCCTGACAGGACTCACCGGCCACCAGAATATCTATATCACCACCAATAGCCTGAGCGGCAGCAACAGAATTTAGGGTAGCAATGTTTAGGCTGCTATTGTCGTGTTCAGCGATAACTAGAATACTCATGAGATCACCTTCGCTTCATTTTTAAGTTTATCCACCAACATGGCAACATCTTCTACCTTGATTCCCGCCTGTCTTTCAGCGGGCAATTCTACACCCAGCAGGCTAACTCGGGCCGCTGTATCCACACCCAGGTCGGCTGGAGTTGACATATCCAGAGGCTTTTTCTTAGCTTTCATAATATTGGGCAGCGAAGCGTAGCGCGGTTCATTAAGGCGCAAATCAGCTGTCACAATAGCAGGGAGACTTAGCGCTAGAGTCTGCAGGCCACCGTCAATTTCGCGCATCACTGTAGCCTTTCCTGAGTCTATAGTTAGTTCAGAGGCAAAGGTTGCCTGACCATAACCAGCCAGCGCAGCCAGCATTTGACCCGTCTGATTGTTGTCGCCATCAATAGCCTGTTTGCCCATCAGAATAATATCTGGAGACTCAGAGTCGCAGACAGCTTTCAGGCACTTAGCAATGGCCAGAGGCTCGAGCACATCATCAGTGTTCACCAGAATGGCACGATCAGCACCCAGAGCCAGGGCGGTACGCAACTGCTCCTGAGCCTGCTGTGGCCCTACAGAAACCGCCACGATCTCAGTGGCCACGCCCTTTTCTTTAAGGCGCACAGCTTCTTCAACGGCAATTTCACAAAATGGATTAATAGACATTTTTACATTAGCCAAATCAACATCAGTGTTATCAGATTTGGGTCTAACCTTGACGTTGTAGTCCACAACGCGCTTTACGGCTACCAGTACTTTCATGGTCATCCTTTTTAGCTCAGTGATAAATTTTAGATTAGTGATTAAATCGGCTTATGGATATTTATGCTAATAAGCCCAATCCCCGTATTTTTGAGCCAGCCATCTTGCCTAGAAAGACCGCATAAATCAAGCCATCCAATTGCCCAAATACGACTGCTTAGTCAGGCTGCAAGACAGGTAATACGTGATAATTACCGTTATTGATATTGGCTATAGCTATGGTTAAATGTTGTGCGTAAAATACAGACATATCTAGCAAATAACCTTTGGAGAAAGAGTTTGGAACGCGAATTTATGGACTACGATGTGGTCATCGTCGGGGCTGGACCCTCTGGTCTGTCCGCAGCCTGCCGCCTTAAACAGGTCAACCCGGATATTAGCGTCTGTGTTGTTGAAAAAGGCTCGGAAGTGGGTGCACATATCCTCTCTGGCGCTGTAATGGAGCCAACCGCTCTCAATGAGCTATTTCCGGAATGGAAAGAGATGGGAGCGCCACTGATCACGCCGGTAACTGATGATCATATCTTTGTGATGACTGGTGCCGAGAAGCGCATCAGGGTTCCAGGGTTATTTGCCCCTAAAACCATGCATAACCAGGGCAACTATGTTATCAGCCTGGGCAAACTCTGCCGCTGGCTAGCAGAGCAGGCGGAAAATCTCGGCGTTGAGGTTTTCCCAGGTTTCGCAGCAGCCGAAGTCCTCTATGGCGCAGACAACCAAGTTCTGGGGATTGCCACCGGCGATATGGGCGTGGGCCACAATGGCGAAAACAAAGACTCCTATATGCAGGGTATGGAGCTGCGCGCCAAGTACACATTATTTTCCGAGGGCTGCCGAGGCCATCTAGGTAAGCAGTTAATTGCCAAATACGCGCTAGACGCAGGCAAAGACCCCCAGCACTACGGCATTGGTATCAAGGAACTCTGGAAGATACCCGCTGACCAGCACAGACCCGGACTCGTGGTGCACAGTGCTGGCTGGCCCCTAGACGAGAGCAAGTCACTGGGCGGCGGGTTTCTCTATCACCTCGAAGACAATCAGGTGGCTGTCGGCTTAATTACTAATCTGTCCTATACCAACCCCCATGTCAGCCCCTACGATGAGTTTCAGCGCTACAAGCATCATCCGGAGATTAAGCAGTACCTGGAGGGCGGTGAGCGACTTACCTACGGAGCCCGAGCCCTACTTAAAGGCGGCCTGCAGTCACAGCCAAAAATGTCTTTCCCCGGCGGTCTGTTAATCGGTGACGACGCGGGCACATTAAATTTTGCCAAAATCAAAGGCAGCCACACCGCCATGAAGTCGGGTATGGTTGCTGCTGAGACTGTTGCAGCAGCGTTGGCGGCAGATAAAAGCAACACAGACCTGGAAGAGTACGCAGCAGCTTACAAAGCTTCATGGGCCTACAAAGAGCTACATATGCAGCGTAATTTTGGTCCGGCCCAGCACAAATTTGGCAATATCCTAGGTTCGGCTTACGCCTTTATCGATATTAATATTTTCAATGGCATGCTGCCCTGGACCATGAGTGACAAGGTGGCTGACCATGAAACATTAAAGCCAGCCGCAGAGTGCGCCAAGATAGACTACCCCAAGTACGATGGTGTGCTGAGCTTTGACAAGGCCTCCTCTGTGTTTATGTCCAACACTAACCATGAAGAGGATCAACCCTGTCACCTGGTTCTCGCGGACCCGGATATGCCTATCAATAAAAACCTTGCACTCTACGACGAGCCCGCCCAACGCTACTGCCCGGCCGGTGTCTATGAAGTAGTGGCCAATGAAGATGGCAGCCAGAGATTCCAGATCAATGCACAGAACTGCGTGCACTGTAAAACCTGTGATATTAAAGAACCCAGCCAGAATATTAACTGGGTTGTGCCCGAAGGTGCTGGTGGTCCTAACTACCCAAACATGTAGGTATTTTCAGTGGTTAATAAAAAGGCGGCCCGCAATTGGCCGCCTTTTTTTATGCCTCAGATAAACCAGCCTAGTCAGCTACAGTACCCAGCCTGTACTGCTGTCCCATGCTAGCAATAACCAGTTGAGTTTCACCATTGGCTGCAACCTGTTCATGGCCCCAATCAACCAGCTGGTAGTACACCGACCTGCTCAGCAGGCCATTGAGATTGTCCCTTACCCTGACCAGCGGAATGGGAGTCTGCCCGTCCTCTTCGCAATCAACCCACAGAGGGTGATTGGCGTCGACCACAAACTGGTCCTCAGTTGAGGTATGAACCACCAGTGCCTGCTGAGAGTCGCGAATTTCTCTGCTAGCTGAGACAATAAAGAACGGTGCCACATCCACGGTGATCTGCCACTTCTCAACTGGAGTCACCAGAAAATAGCTGTTCCCCTCGCGTCTCAGTATGCGGGAAAACAGCTTCACTAGGGGCCTACGCTTAATTTTGCCTCCCTCATGTATCCATTGTCCCTCCCGGTCGATACGCATATCCATAACCCCTGATAGCTTTGGGTGCCAGAGGTGGACTGGAGGCAGGTCTTCAGCGGACTTTTGCTGTTGTTGCAACAGATCGGCAAATAGATCTTCCAGAGCAGATGCTTGGGATGGGATCATTTTTTAGATTGAGGTTTAGATTTTGATTGGGTCTTCTTATCTGGGCTGCGATACTGGCCGCGATTGCCCATGGTCACACCTATATTAGTGATAAACTCCATCAGCTCTTTGGTGTCTGTGCGGTAGTTCCAGCTGGCATTAAAACACAGCTCAACTGCACCCTGCGCCAGAGCCCAGCAGGCCAGATAGTGAAAATGAGGTGGCACGTCTTCGAGAGTTCCCTCTCCAATCAGCCCATTCATCAGCTCACTCAGTGACTCCTCATTGGAACGTCTAGTTCTGTGCAGTTCTTCGATCTGCTCGGCAATATCCGGGGCATCGATCAGCCGCGCTTCCAGCTGCTGAACCAGTCGATCAAGCTCTGGCCGTTCTAATCGCGCCTCAAAATAACCTTTGGCAGCCGCACCTGGATCGCCCTTCTCTGCCTTCACAATACCAGCGGCCAGGCAGTTGGTAATATTCCGTTCATAGTCGAGCATTATGCGTGCAAGAATTTCGTTTTTGGTCAAGAAGTGCTTGTAGACAGTGCCCTTGCCTATACCGGCCACAGCAGCGATTTTAGACACAGTGACCGAATCTATATTCTGCTTCAGAAACAGCTCAAGAGCAGCATCAATAATTTTCTGCTCACGAGCGAGAAACAGCTTCTTTTTCTCGCGAATCCGATCAGCACTGGAAGTCTTATTGCTCATAATACAGGCACGGTTCCCTTATTTATTGACAACTATAACTCAATATCTCGGTTGCTGGCGCGAACAAACTCCTGCTTAAGTGCAGCAAAGGTCTGCACTGCAGGAAACTGGGGGAATTCATCAATAACGTTCTGTGGTGCATGGAACAGAATTCCAGCATCAGCTTCCCCTAACATGGTCGTATCGTTATACGAATCGCCAGCAGCTATAGTTCTGTAGTATAGACTTTTAAACGCCACAATGGCCTGACGTTTCGGGTTGGCCTGGCGCAATTTATAGTTAGTCACAGCGCCATTGGCATCAGACTCCAATCGATGGCACAGCAGCGTGGGATAACCCAACTGTTTCATTAGTGGGCTGGCAAACTCATAAAAGGTGTCAGACAAAATAACTATCTGAAAGCGCTCTCGCAGCCAATCGATAAATTCCACAGCCCCGTCCAGAGGTTTGAGGCTGGCAATAACCTCTTGAATTTCATTCATACCCAGACCGTGCTGACGCAGTAAATCCAGTCGATAATTCATTAGCACATCATAGTCCGGTTCATCTCTGGTGGTCTTCTTTAACTCTTGTATACCAGTTTTTTCAGCGAAGGCGATCCATATTTCGGGGACCAGAACGCCCTCCAGATCTAAGCATGCAATTTCCACAGTGTTACCTCAAAAAATATTTGATCCGCACTCTACTTAAATTCATCAGTCTCCGCAATTGAAGCAAATGGTTATAAGCCTATAGCCGCTAATTCTTTTTACCTATTTGGCGCTTTTGCTATAGTCCCGCCATCAACGCCCCTCGGCTGATAAGTTTCAAAGATAGTTTAGCTTGCAGGGGTATCGACTTCTGACCAGCATCTAAAGAGACCTATTAATGAGCAACACAGCGGCAATTAACCTGACCGATATAGACACTGAACTGTCCCAGCAGTCCCCCCAGAAAATTTTGCGCTATGCACTGGAGAACCACGACAATATTGCTATCTCTTTTAGTGGCGCAGAGGATGTGGTACTGATTGATATGGCTCACAAGATTCGCCCTGATATTCAGGTTTTCTCTCTGGATACAGGCCGCCTGCATGCTGAGACCTACAGATTTATCGACGCTGTGCGCAACCACTATAACATTCAGATTGACATAGTCATGCCAGAAGCTGCCACTGTGGAAGCTCTGGTAAAGGAAAAAGGTCTGTTTAGTTTTTATGAGGACGATCACAAAGAATGCTGTGGTATCCGTAAAATTGCCCCGCTGCGCAAGCAGTTACTCGGCGTGGACGCTTGGATCACCGGTCAGCGTAGGGATCAGAGCCCAGGCACCAGAGCGGCAGTACCTGTTATTCAAGACGACAAGGCCTTTGCCAGACCAGATGCGCAGTTAACCAAATACAATCCATTGGCCAACTGGACCTCACAGCAGGTTTGGGACTATATTCGCGCCTTTGAGGTACCCTACAACGAGCTCCATGACCGCGGTTTTATCAGCATAGGTTGCGAGCCCTGCACCCGCCCAACTGGACCAGGGCAGCACGAGCGCGAAGGACGCTGGTGGTGGGAAGAAGCCACTAAGAAAGAGTGCGGCCTCCACGCGGTCAATATAGATCAGTAGACCGGCAGCTTCATATCAGCAAAAAAGCTTTCCTGAGCTTCTTTGGTAGGCAGAGCCATGGCTCTGTCTACAATATCAGGGGTAAGATGGGGCGCAAACGCGCTGATAAAGTCGTACATATAACCCCTTAGATATGTGCCTTTGCGGAAGCCTATACTGGTGACACTGGCATCGAACAGGTGCCCTGCCTCTATGGCCACCAGATCAGTGTCTACCTCCGGGTCATAGGCCATATGGGCCACAATACCGATTCCCAGCCCCAGGCGCACATAGGTCTTGATTACATCCGCATCTGTAGCAGTGAAAACCACCTTGGGCGTAAGATTTTTAGCACTAAAGGCGTCGTCCAGTTTTGAGCGGCCGGTAAAACCAAATACATAGGTCACTATTTGGTATTCAGCTACCTGCTCAAGTGTCAGCTCCGAGCAGCGAGCCAGCGGGTGATCTCTGGGCACAAGAACACAGCGGTTCCAGCGGTAACAGGGCATCATCAGCAAGTCTGAAAACAGATCCAGGGCCTCGGTGGCAATGGCAAAATCCACAGTGCCATCCGCTGCCTTCTCGGAAATCTGTATAGGTGTGCCCTGGTGCATATGCAGTGATACCTGGGGATATTTACTGATAAAACCCTGAATGACTGAAGGCAGCGCGTAGCGCGCCTGAGTATGGGTTGTAGCTATAGACAGACTGCCGCGATGGGGATTGTTATGCTCCTGGGACAGCTGTTTGATACTTTCTACCTGACCCAGTATCTCCCCAGCTATTTTTAGTATCTGTTCTCCGGCCGGAGTCACTCTGGTGAGGTGCTTGCCACTGCGAGAAAAGATTTCCACTCCAAGTTCATCTTCGAGCAAGCGAATCTGTTTGCTAATACCGGGCTGAGAGGTGTAAAGGCTGGCCGCTGTAGCTGAGACATTGAGATCATGGTGGGCCACTTCCCAAATATAACGGAGTTGTTGAAGCTTCATTGTTGTGCCTCTGTGGATATTATTTAGCGATCCTGAATAAGGTTAATCCCATCATTAAAAAGCAATATACTCTAAAGCTATAAAAATATACAAATTTATTCCTTCTTAGAATACCTCTCAGTTGTTAGAGTAGAGCCTGTTTGCTACCCCATTATTTTCGGTCTCCTGACAATGGATATTCTTTTCTATATAGCAGCTGGTGCAGCTGTTGGCCTGGCCATCGGCTTAACCGGTGTAGGTGGCGGCTCATTGATGACACCTCTGCTAATTATGTTTGGTTTCCCCTACAACGTAGCAATAGGCACAGACCTGCTCTACGCGGCCATCACCAAAGCCGGCGGTATGGCCTCCCATGCAAAGCGCAAAACTGTTGAATGGCGGGTTGTTGGTTTTTTGGCGGCGGGCAGTCTGCCCACCTCCATAGTGACCGCACTGTTTTTAAATTCTGTGTTTACCGACTCATCGGAATATCAGTCGATCCTCACTCGCAGCCTCGGGGTTATGCTGGTTCTCACCGCTGGGGTAATCCTGTTAAATGGCCGACTGCGCCAATCTAGCGCCAACAGCCCTAGCAGCGCCGGGCAGTTTATTCGCCGTCACAACGATGCGGTGGTGTTCTTTGCCGGTGCGTTTTTAGGTATTTTTGTCACCCTGTCCTCTGTGGGCGCTGGTGCATTCTGTGCCGCCATACTAATGGTGCTCTACCCCAGGCTACCGGCACTGCATATTATTGGTACCGATATTTCCCATGCTGTACCACTGACATTGATCGCCGGGCTGGGCCATTACTTTTTGTTGGGCAATGTGGACTTTATGCTGCTGGGCTGCCTGCTGATCGGCTCTCTACCGGCCATACACCTGGGCACAGCCCTGGCCTCGAGGATACCCGGGAATCTACTGCAGACCGCAATAGCCGCAGTGCTGTTGGGCATGGGTATTAAATTTGCGGCCTTTTAATTAGAAATTAAACAGTCCAGAGCCAAATCTGCCCAAAAACAGGGCAAATAAAAATAGATAAAACAGGTAGTAAAACGGCGAGTGACGGCGGCGCAGTTGTTTTTTCTTAGTGGCGCTGTCAGCCTGATCTTTGAGATTGCGCTGTTCAATTTCAATGTCGAGAAAGTGGCGCTCCTCTCCCAGCGGTCTATCAGCATAGCGCTTTATGATCTGGGCGTCGGACAGCGTTTGCAGCTTCTTAGATCTGATCAGGCGATTGCTGTCCAAGGCTAGCTGTTACCCTGCTTAGTCTCATTGGCCACGCCGTGGGGCACATGGCCTGTGGCCACATATTCACTGGCAGAGCTGCAGTGATCTTGCTGATCATCAAAAAACACATCGGCGCCAAACGAATTTAAGAAGTCCCCTTTGCTGAGGCCGCCCAGAAATAAACTTTCGTCGATGCGAATATCCCAATCTCGCAATGTGCGCACAACCCTTTCATGGGCTGGCGCAGCCCTGGCGGTTACCAGAGCAGTGCGAATAGGACATTCACCAGCGGGGAATTCGGCTTGCAGGCCATGGAGCGCCTGTAAAAAGCCCTTAAATGGGCCGGCGTCCAGAGGCATATGGGCCGAGGCTTTTTCATTGGCTGTAAAGGCATCCAGCCCCTGTTCCTTAAAGATTCTCTCCGAAGCATCGGAAAACAGCACTGCGTCACCATCAAAAGCAAACCTCAGCTCATCTGATTCGCTAGGCCCACTCTGAGAAGGCAGCAGAGTAGCTGCCGCCATACCGCTATCCAGGGCGCTGCGCACATCCTCTGCATGGGTTGATAAAAACAGATCACAGCCAAAGGCAGACACATATCTGTAGGGGCTATTGCCACCGGAGAAAGCCGCTCTGGAAATATTTAACCCATGGTGAGCTATGGAGTTAAACACCCGCAACCCTGTGTCGGCGGAATTTCGCGACAACAGCACAATCTCGACCTTGGGTTCACCGCCAAGTTTTTCATTGATGCGCAGCAGTTTGGTGGCCAGAGGAAAGGCCTCTCCGGGCTCCAGAATATCGTCTTCATGTTCGCGCTGGTAGAGGGCGTAGGCGGCCACACCCTGATTCTCATAGATGCTATGGCTTTCGCGCATATCAAATAGCGCGGTTGAGGATATGGCTATAACTAACTTTGGCCCTGCTGATTGGGACATTTTACTCTCTACCTAAATAACTCTATGTATTTTCCTGTGCCAGTTTTGCCTCATCGGCAAAATACTCCTGAGTAAGCTTAAATACTACTGGCGAGAGGAAAATAAGTGCAATTAAATTTGGAATAGCCATCAAACCATTGAGGGCATCGGTCATTTTCCAAACCAGCTCCAGACTCATCTGGGTACCCACAAAGATACCTATAACCCAGAGCACCCTAAACGGTGTAATCACCCTGGGCCCCAACAGAAACTCTGCGCATCGCTCACCGTAGTAGCTCCAGCCCAGCATAGTGGTAAAGGCGAAAAGAGCCACACAGATCGACAGCAGCAAGTCGCCAAAGGGCAGTGCACTGGTAAATGCCGCCAGAGTCATAGCAGCACCCTGGGGCTCGCCACTCCACACACCGGTCACAATCAGTACCAGTCCAGTCATGGTGCAGATCACCAATGTATCTATAAATGTTCCCAGCATGGCGATAGTGCCCTGGCGCACCGGACTATTAGTCTCTGCAGCCGCATGGGCAATAGGCGCTGATCCCAGACCAGCCTCGTTGGAAAAAATACCCCGAGCTATGCCCATACGCAGCGCCAGCATCAGAGTGGCCCCAGCAAAACCTCCAGTGGCTGCAGCGCCGTTAAATGCGCTATCTACCACCAGAACTACAGCGGCAGGTATATCAGTGGCATGGGTAATTAAGATCAACAGGGTGGCAGAGATATATAGCAGCGCCATAAAGGGTACAAGCTTGCCTGCAACCACGGCAATACGTTTGATACCACCCAGCAGCACTGTGCCAACCAGAACAGCCATCACCAGCCCACTAACCACAGTGGGCACGGCAAAGTTGGTCTCTAGCACCTGAGACACCGCATTGGACTGAACCGTGTTGGCCAGACCAAAACCGGCCAGGGAGCCAAACAGAGCAAAAGCCATACCCAGCCATTTCCAGTTACCCCCCAGACCATTTTTAATATAGTACATAGGCCCACCCACTTTGCGGCCCAACTCATCGGTCTCTCTGTAATTGACCGCCAGCACAGCCTCGGCATATTTGGTAGCCATACCCACAAAGGCGGCGCACCACATCCAGAAAAGCGCCCCTGGGCCACCCAGGCCTATGGCTGTGGCAACACCGGCAATATTACCCATACCTATGGTGGATGAAAGCGAGGTCATCAGTGCATTAAAGGGTGTGATCTCCCCCTCCCCGCTGCTTTCACGACCTTTAAATAGCTGGCGAAATGCATAGGGGATATGGCTGATAGTCATACCCTTTAGGCCAATAGTCAGATAAATACCTGTGCCAAGCAACAGGGTCAGCATCACCGGACCCCAGACAAACCCATTTACCGTATCCACTATTTGCTCAAACATAGATGCCTCTTATTATTTTTAGTAATTAAGCTTTTGCTGCTGGGCGAACAGCCCAAACAGACCGCCTGTATGGACAAACACCATATCAGAGGCACTGGCATAGCGCCCCTTCTGAATCTCTTGAACCATGCCATAAAAGGCTTTTCCGGTGTAAACCGGGTCAAGTATCACCCCTTCCAGCGAGGCTAACTGTTTGATCGCAGCAAAAATCTCCGGGCCAGCTACACCGTAGTCCGGGCCTATATAATTATCCAGGGTCACAATGGGCAGTTCATCGATCTCTACAGCGACCGAACTCTGCTCAGTCCACTGGCGGATATCCTCGGTCACCTTGCGTTTGAAATAGTCTCTGTTATCACAGACAGCATAGGCCTCCACCTGCGTATCCATGCCCAGCAGGCTAAAGCCCATGGTCAGGCCCGCCTGGGTTCCACCTGATCCGGTGGCATGAATAATATGACTGGGAGAGATCCCCTGGCGTTTAAAGTCCTGCTGCAGTTCCTGTGCTGCGGCTATATAGCCCCAGAGCCCGGTGCCATTGCTGCCGCCGGTAGGAATACTGTAAGTCTTGGAGCCCTGCTGCCCATAATGCTGTTGCCAATAGGCAAACAGGGAATCGAGTTTTTTAAACTCCTGGGGGCTGTAATGGGAAATACTAGCGTCGACCAGCTGGTCTATCAGCAGGTTACCTACTGGCTGGGGTTCAGTGTCAGAGCGCAGCAAAAGATGCACCCTAAAACCGAGCTGAGTGCCCAGTACAGCTGTGGCGCGACAATGGTTGGATTGGACGCCACCAGAGGTAATCAGCGTGTCGCAACCCTGGGCCCTTGCTTCAGCCAATAGAAACTCAAGCTTGCGCACCTTATTGCCTGAGGTGAGACTGCCGGTTTGGTCATCGCGCTTAATCCAGAGTTGCGGACACTGCGCCCCCTGGGAACGGAGTTGCTCAGTGAGGCGATCCAAGCGGTGAAATGGCGTTGGTATCTGAGCCAGGTTGAGTCTATCTGGGTAGGAAATCATGGTTATGGGGCCACCTATGCGGCCCCAATTCGGCCGTGGTATCAAACTGATTAAATGGCTTTGATGGTACCTTTGGGCAACACAGCATGAACTGCGCTCTTCTGAAACTTCAGCTCCAGATTGTTGCTCACTTCGAGAACCACGTAATCGCCCTCAAGTTTAGTAATCTTGCCCAGCATGCCGCTGGTCATTACCACCTCATCCCCTTTGCCCAGAGCTTCAACCAGATTGGCGTGCTCTTTTTGGCGCTTGCGCTGGGGGCGAATAATTAAAAAGTACATAAACAGGAAAAGACCACCGAACATTACTAGGGTTACCATGGGGTTCGCTTCCTGAGGTCCAGCAGACTGGGCGTAGGCACTTGAAATAAAAAACATCTATAGGGTTCCTTTAACCGGATTAAAATTTAGTAAATATATATTGCTTAACTGAGGTTTTCTCTGACCCAACTGAGGGCGTCCTCGTGGTGTGTTTTAGTTTTTACCTTTTCCATCACATGGGCGATGCGGCCGTCTTTGCCAATAAAAAAGGTGGAGCGCAAAACGCCCATAAATTCGCGACCCATAAACTTCTTCATATCCCAGGCACCATACTTTTCGGTAATGGCGTGATCTTCATCAGAGAGCAGGGTAAAGTTTAGCTCTTGCTTGTCTTCGAATTTAACCAAACGGTCGACAGAGTCTGGGCTGACAGCTAAGACTACAGTATCCAGAGCATCAAACTCCGCCTTAGTGTCACGAATACCACAGGCCTGCACTGTGCATCCAGGCGTCATAGCCTTGGGGTAAAAATAAAGGACCACATTTTTAACATCTCGAAACTGTTTAAGACTGACCTTATTGCCTCTTTGATCCAAAAGCGTAAAGGCCGGAGCGACTTTCCCGACTTGAGCAAATGCCACTTATTTCTCCTTAATCCAGTTTGGGTGGTGAGGCCGGCTACTTTAGCAAACTTTTCCAGAGCACTGCCAATGAATAAGCGCTTTTTTTTACCAGAGCAAAAAAAAACCGCCCCGAGCTACAGGGCAGTCTTTTTAACTTGCTCAGCTAGATGTTAGGGCAGCAGATGCTTCACTGCGTCTCGCTCTTCGCTAAGTTCTAACTCGGTGGCTTGCATTTTGGCCCGGGAGAAATCATTAATTTCCAATCCCTGAACAATTTCCCAGTCGCCGTCTTTGCAGACACAGGGGAAAGAGTAAATCAGACCTTCGGCAATGCCGTAGCTGCCATCACTGTAGACACCCATGCTAACCCAGTCGCCCTCAGCTGTACCCAGAGCCCAGCTGCGCATATGAGCAATAGCCGCATTGGCCGCTGAGGCTGCGCTTGAAGCGCCACGAGCATTGATAATAGCCGCACCGCGCTGCTGCACTGTGGGAATAAAGTCATCTTTGTACCAGCTCTGATCGACCATATCTATAGCTGCTTGACCATTGACCTTAGTCTCATGCAGGTCTGGATACTGAGTGGCTGAGTGATTGCCCCAGATCGTCATATGAGTCACATCATTGATGGTGCTACCGGTTTTATTGGCGATCTGGCTCATGGCACGATTGTGGTCCAGACGCGTCATAGCAGTAAACTGGCGAGGGTTGATATCCGGCGCATTGCGCTGGGCTATCAGAGAATTAGTATTTGCAGGGTTGCCCACCACCAACACTTTAATATCTTTAGAGGCATTGTCGTTTAGAGCCTTGCCCTGAGCTGAGAAAATTGCCGCATTGGCTTCCAGCAAATCCTTGCGCTCCATACCCGGGCCGCGGGGACGAGCACCTACCAGCAAAGCATAGTCGGAGTCTTTAAACGCTACAGTCGCATCGTCGGTGCAAACCATACCTGCCAATAGAGGGAAAGCGCAGTCTTCCAATTCCATGGCTACACCTTTTAAAGCTTCCAGGGCAGGTGTAATTTCCAGCATCTGCAAAATAACAGGCTGGTTGGGGCCGAGCATTTCGCCGGCGGCGATGCGGAACAGAAGGGAATAACTAATTTGCCCTGCTGCACCTGTAACAGTAACGCGAACGGGTGAAGTCACAGTTTATCTCCGTAAATCTAATCTATGGGTGTGGGGCTCTGGCCCGTACTGGCCAGAGAGGCGGCTATTATAGTGCCACAGCAGAAAAATGCATCAGCCATTTAAACGCTGATATGTGGATTGCATCTGGCTGTAGAGATCATCCTTAAAGCTGGCAGCACTGGTATCCAGCTGAGCAACAATTTCCACCAGATGTTCATTGTCCTCTTTGCCGCCCCACTGCTTGTGATAGCTGCCGTCCTGATAGCCATTGTCCTGACGGAAAAAATTCAGCACATTCTTGCCTACATAGCCCACGTAGAGAGTCTCAAAATCCATGTTAATGCCGTCCATCAGACGCGCAAAACCCGCTATATCAAATTCTTTAGTCACCAGCGTCTGGGCCGTGAACTCCTCGAGATCGCTGGCAAAATCATCGCTACCCTGCTGATCTGCGAAACCTGCAATCACTCTGTCGCCGATAGTTTCCAGGTCATCGCCGGACAGCAACAGCAAGCTGAGGCCAAAGTGCCAGATATCTACCAATTCGAGCGCGATCTGGTCCACATCAGGTGTCTGTTTCTTCCACCATTTCCAGCCGTAATGATCCAGCAACTCTGCGCACTCAACCCAGATGGCCCGGTACCATTCAAAATCCTGATCGCGCCACTCGGCATGTACCTTGGTATTCATATTACCCTGCAATTCAAGCATGGTTGCTAACTGTTGTTTCATGGTTATTCCTTATGCGCGGACAAAACTATTGGCCATTTTTTCATGGCCTATACTGGTGTTGGGACCATGCCCTGTCACCACTACGGCCTCGTCGTCAAGACTGTAAATACGCTCTTTGATAGAGCTGATAATCTGGTCAAAATTACCACCGGGTAAATCAGTGCGCCCTATACTGCCCTGGAACAACGTATCACCTGCGATCAGCGTCTTGTACTCTTCAAAATAAAAACTAATGGACCCCGGCGTATGGCCAGGGGTATGAATAGCGACTCCGCCGCAGCATCCCAGGTCCTGGTCGTCCTGCAAATAATGGTCAGGATCTGGCAGCTTCACCGCTGGTACTCCAAAGCGTGCGCACTGCTCTTCCACTATATCCCATAGAAATTGATCATCTTTATGTAGATAGATGGGCGCCCCAGTGGCATTTTTAATTTCACCAGCGGCGAGGATATGGTCGAGATGAGCATGGGTATGAATAATTGCCACAGCTTTTAAGTTGAGCTCGTTGAGCAGTGCCAGTATTTGGTCTGCATTGCCGCCTGGATCAATCACCAGAGCTCGCCCAGACAGGCGGTCGCCAATCACTGAGCAATTGCAGCCCAGGGGCCCAACTGGGAATGTGCGAATAATAAACTGGGATTCAGTGGTGGCTAGTTCAGACATAGTGCTTCTCAATAGAATTCTTTACAGGGCGGGTATTCTAAACAATCGGTGAAAATTTTGCGTAGTAATTTCAGCTAATTGCTCTAGGCTAACCCCTTTTAAATCGGCCACAGTCTCCGCCACTTCGCGAACATATTGGGGCTCGTTCTGTTTGCCCCTATGGGGCACTGGCGCTAACCAGGGAGAGTCGGTTTCCACCAGAATACGGTCCAGGGGCACGCGACGCACTACCTCTCTGAGTTCGTCGGCACTTTTAAAGGTGACAATACCTGAAAAAGAGATATAGAAGCCCAGCTCAATTGCCGCCTCGGCCATTTCCCAGGTCTCGGTAAAGCAGTGCATCACCCCGGCGGCCTGCAGCGGGTATTGGCGCAGCAGCTCAAGAGTCTCCTCACGGGCATCTCTGGTATGAATAATGATTGGCAAGCCGGTCTGCTGACTGGCTTGCAGATGGCGAATAAAACTGTCTCGCTGCCACTGATGGCCCTCAGCGCTGTAAAAGTTGTCCAGGCCAGTCTCGCCTATGGCCACCACCTTGGGCGCCCTAGCCAGAGCCACCAGCTGCTCCACCTCGGGCACCGGCTGATCAATTTTTTGCAGCGGATGGACACCCACAGAGGAGTAGACATGGTCGTAACGCTCTGTGAGCTCAACCAGGGAAGCAGATGTGGCGAGATCCACAGCAACACTGAGAAACTGCGTAATACCGCGAGCGCGTGCATCGGCCAAGATGCCATCGAGACCAGCATCTCGATCTGATAGGTCTAGACGATCGAGGTGGCAATGAGAGTCTACCAACATAGGTTATTTTAATTTTTTTAGGTTACATAGTTAAAGTAGGATGCTGTGCATGCACCGTACCTGTTAAAGCCTGCTCAATCTGTATCTTAAGCTCTGCCTGCTCATCCGTAAACTGTACACCAACCCCCTCCCTCTGGGAGCTGCCAGATCCCTGGTGAGCAACCCAGACCACCTTGCCTGTCATAGGTATGGGGTCAGAGTGCAAGTAAACACTCAACAGAAAAAAAAGTTCGTCGCCCAGCTCATGGTTTCTCTTGGTAGGAACAAACAGAGCGCCTCCCTGCACAAAGGGCATATAGTGCTCATAGAGCTCTCGCTCATCATTGATTTCCAGGGCCAAAATACCGCTTTTACCGCCGCTAAACCCGCTTCCTTTTGCCATTTTGACTACCTCTCCCTGTGTCCATCAGTGACCATTTCCTAGGCCACAATCTATCTTACCCCTAGTGTTACAACCACTGCTACAACCACTGTTGCAACCGCCAGTGCTTATTAAAAGATTAGCACATAGCCAGTCGCAATCACCTGCCTCTGCGGCGAAATACCTGAAGCCAGTCCATAAACAGCTCCTCCCAAAGCAACTGGGGATTGATATTGGAGCCGGATAACACCCAGCCGCGCGCCGTGCGCAGCTTGTCGGAAAAATCGAATAGAGCTGGATTTGGGCTATTCTGCAATTCACCGGTTGCCAGTCTATGCAAATAATTCATAAACCAGTCCAGCAGTTGATCACTGTTGAGCTTGTGACAATGCTGAGCCGCATCTACAGGGGACAGATCTCCCCGGCGCACCTGCTCAACTGTTCCCTCAAAGTCCTGGCGCTGCTGCAGGCTATCCCCTTGCATATAGTCTAGGGCCAGAAGCGGCCTGCCCCCCGCAATCTCCAAGGTTTGTTCCGCCAGCTTTTGATCTCCACTGACCTCGGCCAGCCAGCGGCTCGCCTGAGCGGAATCTGGCAGTGGCAGACCCTGTACCTGACAGCGGCTGCGAATAGTTGCAGATACTAGGCTAGGACGATAGGAGAGCAGAAGCAACAGGGTTTGCCCCTGAGGCTCCTCGAGGCTCTTAAGCAGTGCATTAGAGGCGCTGATATTCATGGCTTCTGCCGGTGAGATCAGGGCGACCTTCCAGCCCCCCTGCTGAGCGGTCTTACTCAGCTTGCCCAAGAGCTCCCGCACCTGATCTATAAGGATGGCCTTACCCGATTCCGCTGGCTCCAGAATTGATAGATCCGGGTGATTACCCGCCAGCATTAGCTGGCAGCCCTTGCAGGTTCCACAGGCGTATTTGCTTAGTTCAGCAGTACAGAGCAGACGCTGAGCCAGGGCTGTGGCTATGCGCTCAACACCAATTCCCGGGCTGCCAGTCAGCATCATGGCATGGGGCAGCCGGTTTTGGTCTAGGCGCGAAATAAACGACTGCCACAGAGACTCCTGCCAGGGCAATGGCAGAGCCAGAGAGGCCTGATCCTGTGATTCCAGCCCCAACATTAGCCTGACTCCTCTGAGGAGTACCAGAACGCCTCTAGGGCTATGGTTAATTCTCTCTGCACTAGCTCAAGGGGCTGAGAGGCATCGATAACCACGCAGCGATCCGTGTGCTTGCGGGCTATATCTAGATAACCGTTGCGCACAAGATCAAAAAACTCGGTCTTCTCCTGCTCAAACCGATCTGGATCACTGCGCTCGCTGGCGCGCTTGAGCCCCAGTTCCACAGGAATATCTAGAATCAGAGTCAAGTCGGGTCGCAGGCTACCCTGAACAATAAGCTCAAGCTCAGCAATAAGAGAGGTTCCCATGCCACGGCCGGCGCCCTGATAGGCGTAAGTTGCGTCGGTAAAACGATCGCAGAGCACCCAGGCGCCCTCGGTCAGCGCCGGCTCAATAACCTGATTCAGATGTTGAGCGCGACCGGCAAACATCAGTAGCAGTTCTGCAGTATCACAGACCAGCTCCTCCCGCGGCGCCAATAGCAATTCTCGAATCTGTTCCGCCAGCGGTGTACCACCGGGTTCACGGGTGCACAGATAGGCCAATTGCTTGGACTCAAGCCAGTTTTGGATAAACTGGATATTGGTGGTTTTTCCAACCCCCTCAGTGCCCTCAATGGTGATAAATTTTCCGCGCATTTAAATTCCGTAAATCTGACTGTTACTGAGGTGCAGATTGATAGTTCTGCTTTCGCTGATAAATTTGATACTGCCTCACCGCTCTCTGGTGCTCTTCTAGGCTGTCTGAAAAGTAATGGCCGCCATCGCCCCGCGCCACAAAGTATAGGCTAGAACCGGGCAGCGGATGCAATGCGGCATATATAGCGGCCTCGCTGGGCATGGCTATAGGTGTGGGGGGCAACCCATTAATCATATAGGTGTTGTAGGGGGTGCGCTGCTTTAGATGCTCTCTGCGAATATTGCCACTGTAGGCATCGCCCATGCCGTAGATTACCGTGGGATCCGTCTGAAGGCGCATCCTACTCTGCAGCCTGCGTACAAAAACCCCAGCAATCTCTTCACGCTCGGAGGCCAGACCTGTCTCTTTCTCGATAATCGACGCCATAATCAGCGCCTCGTAGGCTGACTTATAGGGCAGATCAGGCTCTCGATCCTCCCAGGCATTACTCAGCACTTTGCGCATCTGCCCATGGGCCTGGCGCAGAATATCCGCTGCCGAATCGCCATCGCCATAACTGTAGGTATCGGGAAAGAACCAGCCCTCCGGGTTAGCCAATTCAATATCGGCTTCCGCTAGCAACTGATCAACAGTGACATCTGCTATACCATCGAACTGAGGCACTCGCTGTAGTTCTGCCAACCATTGCTTAAATGACCAGCCCTCGGGAAAGGTAATCTGATACTGCACAACCTCACCACGATTAAACTTGTCCAATAGAGATTTGGCACTATCAGCTGGCTCAATCCAGTAACTACCGGCCTGGATGGCAGCACGGCCTGAGAATTTGGCATATCTGGCCATTAGCACTGGGCCTGACAGAATGCCCTCTGCGTGCAACTGTCGATTTACCTGGCTGAGATTGCTGCCCCTATTAATGGTCCACAGGCGCTTTGGATTGTCCCCATCCTGGGCAAGCACTACCGTTTGCTCCATATGGTATTGCACATACACATAGAGGCCAGCACCAGCCACAGTCAGCAGCAGCAGAAAGATAATTAATAGGCGCAGTAGTGAACGATTCATAGGTAACAAGAATACTGCTGCACGAGGGCAGATTGAAGCATTTTTGTCTGTTCACCTATATCTTTACTGACCACTGCTGCAGAATCGGACTCGCCCAGCTGGGTTACCGGAATTATTCCTCTGAGTGAATTACAGATAAATATTTCGCTGGCCTGCTCTAATTGGCCCAGAGCTATTGGCTCAATCGATACAGCGGTGGCTGTATTTGGAAAGATCTCATCCATAAGTAGAGCGCGCATAACACCGGCCACACCAGAGTCATCCAGACGGGGTGTCACCCAGCCATTCTCTGTAAGGGCAAATAAATTGGCCGCTGTAGCCTCAATTACGGAGCCTTGGGGCGACAACATCAAACCATCAGCATAATCAGCAGAGGTCCATTCGCTGCGCGCCAGCACCTGGTCTAGGCGGTTGAGGTGCTTAATACCAGCCAGAGGTGGATTTATTGGCAACCTATGGTTGCAGCGCCACAATTTAATACCCTGTTGTCTCTGCAGGCGCGCCTGCTCAAAATCAAATTCAGCATGCTGGCAGATGATCAGCGGAGTCATAGCGGCCGGGCTCTGATAACCTCGGCCACCGGAGCCTGCAGTTGCCACAAGCTTCACCACGCCCTCTTCGACCCCTGCGGCTGCAAGCTGAACTAGGAAGTCATCCAGGTATACGCTAATTGTAGCTGGGTCTAGCTCTATACCCAGCACCAATGCATCTGCGCACAGACGCTGCATATGCCGCAGTTTATGGGGCAGTTGGCCGCTGTGGTAACCAATGGATTCAAACAGACCATGGCCGTAGGCCAGACCGCGATCTCGAGGCCCTGTCGCGAGATCAGAGGCAGTAGTAAACTCGCCATTAATACTGTGATAGAACATGCAGTGCTGCCTAATATCTGTTTAGGGTGGGCCTGGTTAGTCGGGAAACATTATAGGCTGCATTATGACAAAACTATCAGGCATAAAAAAACCGCCCCATCAGGAGCGGTTTTTTTGAATGCGAGACAATCAGCCGTTGGCGCTGATATAGGTAATGGCATCCTGAACTGTAGCAATCTTCTCTGCTTCTTCATCGGGGATTTCGGCATCAAACTCTTCTTCTAGAGCCATAATCAGCTCAACCGTATCCAATGAGTCTGCACCGAGATCTTCAACAAAAGACGAAGTCGTCTTAACGTCTTCTTCCTTAACACCCAGCTGCTCTGCAACCATTTTGATAACGCGTTCTTCAATGTTGCTCATCGTAATTCCACTCCTATAGGGGATCTGATGTCTAACTTGCTAACAAGCTTTAAAGCTCATTAAACGATAATCCTTGTTTTAGGGCGCGCATTTTACCTAACAAATCTTAAAATGCTAGTGCCCTTTTAAAAAAAGCCACTTAAATTATTAAAATCAGCGAGTTACGCCATGTACATACCGCCATTCACATGGATAGTCTCACCAGTGATGTAGCCCGCGGCCTCTGAGGTGAGAAAACTAACCACAGCTGCAATCTCCTCAGGAGCACCCAGTCGGGCCAGTGGTATCTGGTTAAGCATAGCCTCTTTATTGGCTTCCGGTAACTCTTTGGTCATATCTGTATCAATAAAACCTGGGGCCACACTGTTAACTGTAATGCTTCTGGAACCCAACTCTTTGGCCAGTGCCCTGGCGAAACCCTCAACACCAGCTTTGGTGGCGGAATAGTTGCTCTGACCGCCGTTGCCCATGGATCCCACCACAGAGCTGATATTAATAATTCGACCCCAGCGCGCCTTGGTCATAGCCCTTACACAGGCTTTGGAAAGACGGAACACCGCATTGAGATTGGTATTGATAACATCTGTCCATTCGTCATCTTTCATGCGCATTAGAATATTGTCTTTGGTAATACCGGCGTTATTAACCAGTATGGTAGGCGCGGCAAAATCCTCAGACATAGCCTTGAGTACCGCTTCTATAGAGCCTGCCTCGCCTACATCGAGCACCATACCTCTGCCGCTAATATTTTTTTCCGCAAAACGCTGGCTGATTTTATCAGCCCCAGCTTCTGTAGTGGCAGTTCCCACCACGGTGATACCGGTGCGACCCAGATCATCGGCAATTGCCGCGCCTATGCCACGACTTGCTCCGGTGACCAGCGCCACCTTTTGTTCAACGGTCATACTTTACTCCCAGAAATAATTAAATAGAGGTTAATGCGTTATCTAGACTGGCGGCATCGTCTGTTGAGAGCGACTTTAAGTCGCGATCAATTCGCTTGGTCAGGCCATTGAGCACTCGGCCCGGCCCACATTCGACATACTGCTCAGCGCCAGCTGCTTTGAGAGCTAAAATACAGTCGACCCAGAGGACCGGCTTGTAAATCTGTTCCAGCATTAGAGATTTTATAAGGTTAGGGTCCTGCTCAGACTCAGCGCTGACATTGTGTATCACCGGGATAGAAGGACTGCGGAACGCCGTGCTCTGCACCAACTCAGTCAGCTGTTCAGCTGCCGGTTGCATCAGAGAGGTGTGAAATGGAGCGCTGACCGGCAGAGCTAGGGCGCGCTTGGCACCGGCCTCTTTACAGATAGCTATGGCTCGGTCGACGGCCGCAGCCGAGCCGGCAATAACCACCTGCCCCGGAGCATTAAAGTTAACCGCGTCGACAATGCCATCTTCCCGCGCCGTATCACAGGCGCCAATAATTACATCGTCAGCCAGCCCCAAAATAGCTGCCATGGCACCCTCACCCACAGGTACAGCTTGCTGCATATAGGCTCCGCGAGCGCGAACTATTTTAATCGCATCGCCAAAATCAAGTGCCCCGGCACAGACCAGAGCTGACCACTCACCCAAACTGTGTCCTGCCATCTGCGCTGGAGCCGGGCCGCCCTTTTCGTTCCAGAGACGCCAGATAGCCACACTGCTGGCCAACAATATGGGCTGAGTGCGTTCGGTGAGATTAATATCCTCCTGCTCACCCTGCTGAATCATTTGCCAAAGATCGTAATTCAATACATCTGAGGCTTCCCTAAAAGTAGCTTCAACTGTTGGGTTTTGGCTCGCCAGTTCAGCCAGCATGCCAATTTTCTGCGATCCTTGGCCAGGGAATACAAACGCTAAATTACTCTTTGTCATAGGTCCTCTAGTTAGATTTGCCAGTTTGATTATTGTCGATCCTGCTCTGAAGTATAGGCGACAAAACCTCTGGCAGATTGTGTTTGGCTGCCTCTATGGCCACATCCAGGGCATGACCAAAGGCAATTGCATCGGCGCCACCATGGCTTTTTACCACGACACCATTTAATCCCAGCAAATAGGCGCCATTGTATCGCGCAGGATCAAGATCAGATTTAAGCGCGTCCATAGGCCCGCGCAGCAACCAAGCTACCAGGCGATTTAACCAGCTGCCGCGAAACATATCTGCAACCATACCGCTGACCATGCGCGCTGCACCCTCAGTTGCCTTTAGCGCTACATTGCCGCTAAAACCATCGCAGACCACAACCTGCGCATCGCCATCAAACAGGCCATCTCCCTCAACATAGCCACAGAAGTTAACCAGCGGATCAGCCTCAAGCAAGTCGGCGGTTTTTTTAATCACACCATTGCCTTTGCTGACCTCTTGACCCACATTTAAAAGGCGCACCCTAGGCTGAGAAATACCATCCAACTCAGTGGTGGTCAGAGAGCCAAGCACAGCAAACTGATTTAGCTGGGCAGGTGAACAGTCTAGGTTGGCGCCCAGATCGAGCATATAACAGCGGCCCTGATGGCTGGGGAATAAGGTGCAGATAGCGGGACGGGAAATGCCGGGCAGAGTTTTCAGTATTGAGAGCCCCAGAGCCATCAGCGCTGAGGTATGACCTGCACTGATACAGGCATGGGCATCCCCATGGGCAACCGCCTGCAGCGCAAGACCCATAGAGGAGTCCCGTTTGCTGCGAATCACATTGGAGGCACTGTCATCATCATTGATAAAAGTACCACTAAAGCGGCAGATAATACGGGGGAGAACATCCTCGGCGGAACAATTATTCAACGCCATTTCTAATGCCCGCTGCTCACCAAACACCAGAGCTGAGACACTGGGGTGTTTACGGAGCGATTCTACTAGCGCGGGCACCAGAGCACGGGGACCAAAGTCCCCGCCCATAGCGTCTACGGCAATTCTGAGCGAATTTGCCAAGAGAGATCTATCAGTTAGTCGGCGCTGGTCTCAACAACTTTGCGGCCGCGGTAAAAACCGTCTGCAGTCACATGGTGACGCAGGTGCTTTTCACCGCTCACTGAATCCACAGATACAGTTGCTGCAGTCAATGCATCGTGAGAGCGACGCATGCCTCGTTTAGATCGGGTTTTGCGACTTTTTTGAACGGCCATAGGAACTCCTAAGCAAAAATTAAGCGCAGCTGACTACTTTTTCAACTGCAGTAAAACGTTAAACGGGCTGTCCGAAACAACCTCATCACCAGTGGACTCTACCCCTTCTATAAAGGTGTCTCCGGTACATTCACCCACAGGGTGATAGTTAACCAGAGGTAGTGCCAGTAAAATCTCATCCTCAAGTAACTCATTGAGGTTGGCCAGCTTATCGACCACAAGCCAGGGCTCATAGTTTGCCGCTACCCGGTTGATATGATCTTCAGACCATATCACCTGCACGGCAAACTTAGCCTGCAACTGCACCTCAACTGGATCAAGACAGCGCTGACACACAGTCTCAACCTGTACTTTAGCCTCACCCTGGGCAATCTTAGCTCTGGACTCATCGAGACCGAACTGAATGCTGGCCTGCAGAGGACCACAGATCAGGTTAACCGACGTTGCCAACCTAGGGAGATCAGTCAGCTTTACAGTGCCTTCGAGAAGGTTGCCCTGCAGAGCCAGTTTACGCGGATCAATTTGAGTCGGCAGTGCCATAATATCGGTGGTACCCAGTTAGGCGCGCATGATAGGGTCAAGACTATGATCTGTCAAAGAAAAACTCGCACTAATCCCAACCTATCTGCGCTGATTGCCGAGGCTAAAACAGGTACCATTGCCAACCTAAATTAAAGCCTCGCCAATGAGATAATTTATGAGCACCCTAATTCTGGCCTCTTCCTCCCCCTATCGCAAAATGCTTTTGCAACGTCTGGATATAGAGTTTAGCTGCTACTCACCCAATATAGACGAGTCGCCCCATGCTCTTGAGAGCCCAGCGGTCCTTGCCGAGCGACTGGCCGCAGAGAAAGCCCTGGCGGGAGCTGAGAAGTTTCCTGGAGCCATTGCGATAGGTTCTGATCAGGTAGCTGAACTAAACGGCGAGATACTGGGCAAGCCTGGCAACCATTACCAGGCCCAGCAACAGCTGCAGGCTCAGTCCGGACAAACCGTGCAATTTCACAGCGGCCTGGCCCTTGCACAGCAGCTCCCAGACGGCAGCCTAAAGCAGGTAAAGCTGGTGGATACTACCCAGGTCTGCTTCCGCCAGCTTGAGCAAAGCCAAATAGACCGCTATTTGCAGCGGGAACAACCCTACGACTGCGCCGGCAGCTTTAAGGCAGAGGGGCTGGGCATTAGCCTATTTAGCGCTGTAACCAGTCAGGATCCAAGCTCATTGATAGGCTTGCCGCTCATAAGCCTGTGCACAGCGCTAAAGGGCTTCGGTGTGGAGACCCTCTAACTTATAGATATAACTTTAAGTTTAAATAATAACTTATTGTTTTCTATAGATAATCTGAAATTTTTGCGAAATCATCCAGGCAGACAATGGGCTCATACTCCAACAGCCTAGATTTTTCATGGGCACCATAGCTCACAGCAATACGAGGCATATTGGCGTTGACCGCCATCTCCATATCAAACTCAGTATCCCCTACCATTACGGCATCCTGCGGCGCCATGCCATGCTCTTCCAGCAACTCCTGCAACATAAGCGGATGGGGCTTAGAGCGGGTCTCGTCAGCGCAGCGAGAACCATGGAAAAAGCCCTGTAAATCAGTGGCTTTAAATACCCGGTCTAGCCCTGCACGGCTTTTGCCCGTGGCCACCGCCAACAGATAGCCGGAGGCTCGCAAGCTCTGCAGGCTGGACAATACGCCCGGGAAGAAATCGCAGGGGCTATTATCCTGGCTGCGGTAATGGGCTGAGTAGCTGGCGCTAAAATCTGCCACCATAGAGGCATCAGCGGAGGGAAAGAGCTGCCTGATCGCCTCACTGAGCCCAAGACCAATAATCTCTTTGGCCTGGTCAAAGCTGGGCTGGGGTAACTGATGATCTTCAGCAGCAAGCTGAATACAGCGCGAGATGCGTGCCACAGAGTCCGAGAGGGTTCCATCCCAGTCAAAGATTATCAGCTTTGCAGCTGTCTGTTGATTACTCAAGATTGCTCCTCAACTAAGATTGCTGAGCACTGTTGCCAGCTCTTTTGGCAGGGGCGCTTCAACATCTACCCAGTCACCAGACAGAGGATGCCTGAACCGTAAATTGCTGGCATGTAAGAATAGCCGCTTTAGTCCCGCATCACGCAAACTCTCATTAAAGTGCTCATCGCCGTACTTGGAGTCCCCTGCTATGGGCTGCCCAGAAAACTGACAGTGCACTCTGATTTGGTGAGTTCTGCCAGTTTCAAGCTTGATTTGCAGCAAACTGGCGTCCCTGTAGCGCTCAGCAATTTTAAAGTGAGTCACCGAAGGCTTGCCCTCTGCATCCACCCGCACCATACGCTCGCCCGAGGACAGCTGGTTTTTCTTAAGCGGAGCGTTAATAGTCGACTTGCCCTTGGGCCACTGCCCCTTGACCAGCGCCTGATAGCGTTTTTCAACCTGATTGCGCTGCATAGCTGCCTGCAGCTCCAGCAGAACAGCACGCTTTTTGGCCAGCATGAGACAGCCTGAGGTATCCCGATCAAGCCGATGCACCAACTCAAGGAATCTGGCCTCGGGGCGCTCAGCTCGCAGCGCTTCAATAGCGCCCAGAGAAATACCGCTACCCCCGTGAACTGCCAATCCGCTGGGTTTATTAATAATCAGTAAACCCTCATCTTCAAACAGTATGTTGTCGGCCAGGTAGCGCTTCAGCTGTTTACCGGGTACAGGCGCAGCACCCCGCTCCGCAACCCGTATTGGCGCAATTCTGACAATATCCCCCTGCTTTACTCTGGTATCTGCTTTCACCCTACCTTTATTAACGCGCACCTCGCCTTTGCGCAGCAGCCTGTAGATACGTGATTTGGGAACACCTTTAAGATGGCGTATTAAAAAATTATCCAGGCGCTGCCCTTCGTGCTCGGGGCCAATTTCGACAAACGACACCTTAGAAAACTCTGAGGCAGTATGCGCCTGGGCTGGCTTGGGCTGCTGTTTAGACTGGGTTTTGAAATCTGATTCAGACAAGATAGGTCAACTTAGACGATGGAAAACCGCGCTATTGTAACCACCTGATGCATAATCACCCAACTAAATTATGGGATTCAATTGTAGCTGAGTGCATTTGTTGTTATATTGCGCCGCGATGTCCCTCGGCCACAAGCCAAAAGCTGGCCGCCCCGAGTGAGACTGCTCCCATATTTAGATTGGGCAAAGAATAACTGATTACCTGACATAGCTTTTTATATAGGTGGTTCGCAGGTAATCAACAATAGCTGAGTGATCTCAGCCAGTGAAATAAGTTTAGAAACAGGCTTAGAGTCCAGATACTGCCGTTTTAGAGCGCTGTCTTATATGTCTAGCAAATTTACACTAGACCAGATATGCCACTCAAAACGTTGAATTACAGTAACTGGCTGTTTGAGAAACGAAAGAATTTTAAGATATTGTTAATAATTTGCGACTAATTGGGCCATTGCCCAGGGTCGTGTAAAACTGATAATAGGGCCTTTACCCACTGGGAAAAGCGCCTGTTATTGCCAGTCTTAGCAGCTAGAGCCCCATTAGCAACAGTATCCCATAGGCTACAGATATAATTTTACTGTGAGGCCAAACCCCTTAAAAGCGCGTGTTTGCTGCTGCTTAAGGTTTTTGACTACTGCTTCGAGCAGTCTGACAGTTTATTTGATTTAGCACTTTCGCTTTCACCTCCCCTTCTTACCTTCTCTCATCTGGCTCTCACTCTAAACAATGAGAATAGGTGAATTATGAAACGCATGTTAATTAACGCCTCGCATACAGAAGAAATGCGAGTAGCCATGGTCGACGGCCAACGGCTGTACGATCTGGATATTGAAAACCGTACCAGAGAACAAAAAAAATCTAATATCTACAAAGGTAAAATTACCAGAGTAGAGCCCAGTCTGGAAGCTGCATTTGTGGATTATGGCGCTGAGCGTCACGGCTTCTTACCCCTGAAAGAAATCTCTCGAGAGTACTTTAAAAAAGGTTCCTCCGATGGTGGGCGCGTGCGCATTCAGGACGCAATTAAAGAGGGCCAGGAAGTTCTGGTCCAGGTAGAGAAAGAAGAGCGCGGCTCCAAAGGGGCAGCACTGACTACCTTTATGAGCCTTGCGGGACGCTATTTGGTGCTTATGCCCAACAACCCTCGCGCCGGTGGTATCTCACGCAGAATTGAAGGCGATGAGCGCGCTGATCTACGCGAAGCTATGCGCGGTTTGAATATTCCCGACGGTATGGGCGCTATAGTTCGCACCGCCGGCATTGGCCGCGCCACCGAAGAATTGCAGTGGGATTTAGACTATCTACTGCAGCTGTGGAATACCATCACAGAAGAAGCTGATGGTTCCAAAGCCCCCCACTTCCTGTTCCAGGAAAGCAATGTTATTGTCCGCGCTATTCGCGACTATCTGCGTCAGGATGTAGGTGAAGTGATTGTGGATAGCGAAGAGGCATATGCCCTGGCTGCCGCCTTTATAGGCACTGTAATGCCAGACTTTACCAGCAAGGTTAAGTTCTACCAGGAAGAGATTCCGCTGTTTAACCGCTACCAGGTTGAGAATCAAATCGAGACAGCCTTCTGTCGCGAAGTTGTGCTGCCCTCTGGCGGCTCAATCGTTATCGATGTGACTGAAGCCATGGTCTCAATCGATATCAACAGTGCCCGCGCCACCAAAGGCGGCGATATTGAAGAGACTGCATTTAACACTAACAAAGAGGCGGCGGAAGAAATCGCCCGCCAGCTGCGTCTGCGTGACGTGGGCGGCCTGATTGTTATCGACTTTATCGATATGCTTAATAGCAAGCACCAGAAAGCCGTGGAAAATAAAATGCGCGATGCACTGGTAATAGATCGCGCCAGAGTTCAGGTCGGCCGTATCTCTCGCTTCGGTCTGCTGGAGATGTCTCGCCAACGCCTGCGCCCTTCTCTGGAAGAAACCATGTCCAAGGTCTGCCCTCGCTGTAAGGGTCAGGGTACTATTCGCGGCACTAGGTCGCTGGCGCTGTCGATTCTCAGACTGGTTGAAGAAGAAGCTCAGAAAGAGTCCAGCCGCGAAATTCGTGCTGTTGTGCCCGTGCCTGTAGCTACCTTCTTGCTCAATGAAAAACGCAGAGAGATTCTGGATATAGAGTCTCGCAATAAAATTCAGGTAACTGTATTACCCAACACAGAGATGGAAACACCCCATTTTGAGGTAGTGCGCATCCGCAACCAGGACGAAGACACCTCAGACTTTAGCTACAAAATGGCTCACGAGTTGAGCAAGCCAGAAGTTGAGGTTGTGTCGGACGCTACCAATACAGCAAAAGCCCTGGCCCAGCCTGCAGTTAAAACCTTAGTGCCATCTACACCTGCACCTCAGGTTGCGCAGCAAGCCACGCCCGAAGAAGTTAAAGCACCAGGATTGGTAAAACGCCTGTGGGATAGCATGTTCGGTGAGGGTTCTGCTGAAGAAAAGCAAGAGGAAGAAAAGCCCAAACCCAGAAGTAATAACCGCAACAACAGAAACCGCGGTGGGCAGAACAACCGCAATCGCAATAATAACCGACGCTCCAACAACAGCAATGATGACAGCCGCAATAACAGGGATGCTCAGGGCGAAGGTCGCAATAATAGCAAGAGCAGTGATTCACGGGGCAGTGATACGAAGGGCAATGACTCTCGCAATAACGAGAATCGCCGCAACAATAATAATCGCCGCAATCAGCCTAAGAGCAATGATGCAGAGGCGCGTAACGCTGCCAAGGATACCAAACAGAGCGAAAGCCAAGATGGTAATAATGCAGCACCTCAGGGCGACCAACTAAAACGTCGTCCAGATGATAAGCGCCGTGGGCCACGCCGCCGTCGCCAGCGCCAGGATGTGCCGCAGGAAATGCTGGATAAAACAGCAACAGTAGCAGCCCCTGAAGCAGGCAATGCGCCGCAAAGCTCTGTAGCACCAAGCGAGCCTGTAGCGGAAAAACCAGTATCGCCAACAGCTGTAGATAGCCCAGAGGTAGCAACAGAGAAGCCAGCGGCAAAGCCAAGACGCAAGGCTAAGCCCAAAGCACCTAAGCAAGAGACAGCTGAGGCTCCTAAGCAAGAAACAGCTGAGGCTCCTAAACAAGAGACCGCTGAGGCTCCTAAACAACCAAAGGCTGGAGCTCCAAAGCAGGAGACCGCTAATTTAGAGACGTCGGCGGCCGCAGATGCGCCAAAAGCTAAGGCCAAAGCAAAGCCAAAGGCCAAAGTTAAAGCCAAGCCAAAAGCAAAATCAGCTGCAGCGGATACGCCTGCAGAAGGTCCTCGCGCCAGCAATGACCCTCGCCAGCGGCCCAAGCCAGTGGCCAAGGTTGAGGTCAGCACCGAGCGACCAGTTGTGCCAGCTCCACAGGCAGCTGAATCAAGTGCTCCTGCAGCCGCGGCGCCAAAAGCTCCAGTGGTACGAGCATCCAACGATCCTCGCAAAAGGCGCGGCGCTGCAAAAGCACAGCCAACAACTGCTGCAGATACCAGTGCAGCTACTGAAAGTAGCGAAAAAGCACCAAAGGAGTAATTGTTACTTGTCAGTGCTAAAAGGCGCTGTATAATCAGCGCCTTCAGACAGTCAGGGTAGATAAATAATACTCTGGCAAGCAGAATCAGGTGGGATGGCAGAGCGGTTGAATGCACCAGTCTTGAAAACTGGCATACGTTAATAGCGTATCTAGGGTTCGAATCCCTATCCCACCGCCACCTCTAAAAGCCCCTTTATAAGGGGCTTTTTTTATGGCTCCTAATAACGTTAAAGACCCCAGTCACTGTTACCAGTCGTCGAGCAAAGATGCTTGCCTACTTGCTATTCATTTATGCATATGTTTCGCTTAAAAAACATGTCAGCATTCAATCAACATAACAAGGACCCATTATGAAGCCAACCCCTCAAAATATATTTAGCGGCGCAGCCGCATTTCTAACCTTGATTATCGTTTTATCATCTTTTGTCATTGTAGATGCAGGCTATGTGGGCGTAGTTAAACGCCTAGGCGCAGTTCAGCCAGACTACTTGCCAGAAGGGTTTCATATAAAGACGCCGTTTATCGAGGGAATTCAGGAGTTTGATGTACGCTTGGCCAAGGTCCAGACAATCGCTGGCGCCTCATCGCGAGATCTGCAGGTCATTACCACCGAGATCGCTGTGCAGTACAGTATGATCGCCGAGCTAACGCCAATGACGCTGCAAAAAATTGGCACTAGAAAAATTGTAGAGCGCACCTTGATCGAGCCGGCGATTATGGAGTCGGTAAAAGCCATTACTGCCCTGTATACAGCTGAGCAATTGATTACTCAGCGTGAGGAGGTAAAGAACAAGATTCAGGACAGAATTAATAGCTTCCTCAATGAAACCTTAAAAGAAAAACAGCTGATGGGCGCCCTGGCTATTGCCAATGTGGCCATTACTGATTTTGATTTCTCTGAGGAATTTAACCGCGCCATTGAAGATAAAGTTCGCGCAGAGCAAGAAGCACTTAAAGCCAAAAACGAGAAACTGCGCCGAGTCACTCAGGCAGAGGCAGCTGCCGCCGAAAAAACCCTTGCTGCGGATGCTAAAGCCTATGAGATCAAGGTTGAATCCCAGGCTAGAGCCAATGCAATCCAGCTAGAGGCAAAAGCTCTGAAAGACAACCCTCAGCTTATTGATCTGCGCATCGCTGAAAAATGGGACGGAAAGCTACCCAAGTTCTCTGGCGGGGAAGCAATACCTCTGCTGAATATAGATAATCTGGATTGATCCAGCCCAGTACAAACTAAGGTTCAGATATAAAAAAAGGCTGCCTAGGCAGCCTTTTTTATTGCACAGCTTTTAGCAAGCTAGGGTGATTAGCCCATTTCTTTGATTCCATAGAGATCAAAGTGGAAGTCTTCACAGGTCGCTGTAGCTTCAAACATCTCGCGAGCTTCACCGCCTTCGGCCATCCATCCAGCCATGCCAGCAGCCTTCTCTTCCTCACTGCGCCAGAACGCTCCCTGATAGAAGTCAGCGCCTACATAGGCACCCTCTGTGGTCGCGGGATCAAACAGAGGCGTAAGCGAGGTACTCATAAAGCCATTGGCTCCTCCGGCAGCACGGCCAGCGGCAACCCAGTCGGCGAACACAGCTGAGGCTGAATCTACATCGGCCATAGTCATGCCGTCATTGAGCTTACAGAACTGATACATAGCTTGAAACGGGCCTCTGCCCTCCCATTCTGCAGCAGGTGCAACTACCTGCTCGACCTCAAACATAAATACGCGCTCCGGATCGCACTTCAGAGTAGCATCATGTTTTGCGCCAAAGTCCTCGGCTTCATTCTCAAGCCACTCCTGCCAGCCCGCATCACGCGCTTCCTGACTAGCCCAAACATTGGCCCACATACCGTCATAAGCATCGTTAGGCTCCTTGGGGATCAGCCCAAAAGCTCCAGAGGTTTGATGCTGAGAAGCGGCTTCGCGGGCATTCCAATCAGCATTAAGCGCCATATGGGCTTCCTGGGAATAGTTTTCACCCGCCTTGCACCACATATACTCAACCAGCATGTTACCCGGCTCAGCTGTGGGCTCTTCTACCGCTGCTACTGAGACTTCTTCTTTTGCACAGCCAGCCAACAACACTAGCACTGCAGTTAATGGTAATAATTTTTTCATGAGCATCCTCTTATTTTTATGTGATTATGAATAATTTTTATCAAAAAAAAGTAGCGGAATCTGTTCTTACGCAGGCTCTAAATCTTAGCCTGTGAGGTTACAAAGCCCCTAACAGGACTGATTTAAACCTGATTAGGCATGTAATGCAATGAGCAATGATCCACAGAGCACGGCGCCAGAGCCGTTTAAAGCCTGTTTGATAATACAATTGAGGATATGTGTCCCGTGAGGGACTTGAACCCCCAGCAGTCGCTTAGGAGGCGACGGATTTATCCAGTTAATCGAACGGGACATGGGCTTATTATAGGGCAACTAGTGAAAACCGCCAGCCTAGTGCAACCCTAAAGCTCTGAATTTCCTTTACAATCTGCGCTATGAATTTATTGCTGTTAAAGCACGATCAAATCTTTGACCACCAGGCGGTTGTCACTGGACGCCAACTGGAACATCTGACCCAGGTGCAACGATTGCAGACTGGCGACTCAGTGCGCCTGGGTGCTCTAAATGGCCTAATGGGCCAGGGGCGAATCAGCTCCCTAGATGGCGAGCAGGCCTGTCTAGATATCCATTTGGATACTGCCCCGCCGGCGCCCTTGCCACTGACATTGGTTCTTGCGCTTCCTCGACCCAAGATGCTCCGCCGTACATTGCAAACAGTGGCGGCCATGGGCGTTAAACAAATCTATCTGGTCAATTCCAGTCGGGTTGAGAAGAGCTTTTGGCAGACCCCTCTGCTTACTCCAGAGGCTCTGGAGGAACAACTTATCTTGGGTTTGGAGCAGGCCAGAGACACGGCTATGCCTGAGGTGCATCTGCGCAAACTCTTTAAACCCTTTGTCGAGGACGAGCTGTCAGATATTGTTGCTGGCTCCGAGGCGCTGGTGGCTCACCCAATTGCGGATAGGGGCTGTCCAGTAGACTGCAAAAGTCCGGTTACCCTGGCCATAGGACCAGAGGGCGGGTTTATTCCCTACGAGATCGACAAACTCAATCAGGTGGGTTTTGAGTCAGTGCACCTGGGGCAGCGTATTCTGCGGGTAGAAAATGCAGTTCCCGCCCTAGTCTCCAGGCTTTTTCCCAGCTAGACAGTGTATAAAAGCTAACCTATTTGCGGCGACGTGGTGCTGAGCGCGATGACCTGGCCTGGGCTCGTGGCTTTCTCGACTCACGCCTCTGCACTTCTTTCTCGCGACGAGACTCTCCAGGCACTAAGAAAGAAGCACCAGTGCCAATTAAGTCGGCCCTGCCCATACGCCGGAGTGCTTTGCGCAGCATGGGCCAGTTATCTGGATCGTGATAACGCAAAAACGCTTTGTGCAGAGTGCGCTGCTCTTTGGTCTTGGCGCTGAATATCTTCTCATCGTTATTCCGGCCCAGAGGTTTTAGGGGGTTTTTCTCTGTGTAATACATGGTGGTGGCCGAGGCCATAGGCGAGGGGTAAAAATTCTGCACCTGGTCCACACGAAAATCATTGTTCTTTAACCACAGGCCTAGGCTCATCATATCTTCGTTGGTAGCCCCAGGGTGGGCAGAGATAAAATAGGGAATCAGATACTGCTTTTTGCCCGCCTCTTTTGAAAAGCGCTCGAACATCTCTTTAAATTCGTAATAGCTTCCCATGCCCGGCTTCATCATCTTGGTCAGAGGACCATCTTCGGAGTGCTCTGGGGCAATTTTCAAATAGCCTCCCACATGGTGGGTAACTAACTCTTTCACATATTCTGGATCTTTAACTGCCAGGTCATAACGCAGCCCCGAGGCAACCACGACCTTTTTAACTCCCTCAAGCTGACGAGTTTTTCTATATAGCTGGGTGGTGTGCCTGTGATCTGTCTCTAAATTCACACAGATACTGGGATACACGCAGGAGGGTCGACGACAGGTCTCTTCGATCTTTTTATCCTTACAATTCAGGCGATACATATTGGCGGTCGGCCCGCCGAGATCGGAGATAACACCGGTAAATCCAGGCGTTAGGTCGCGGATCTTTTCTACCTCATCGAGAATCGACTGCTCTGAGCGGCTCTGAATAATGCGCCCCTCGTGCTCGGTAATAGAGCAAAAAGTACAGCCGCCAAAACAGCCGCGCATAATATTCACCGAGAACCGAATCATATCGTAGGCGGGAATTTTACTCTCACCATAGGACGGATGAGGTACACGCTTGTAGGGCTGCTCGAAAACCCAGTCCAGCTCCTCTGTCTCCAGCGGGATTGGCGGCGGATTGACCCAGATATCATTGCGCCCCTGACTCTGCACCAGCGGACGGGCATTGCCTGGGTTGGTCTCACGATGAAAAATTCTGTCCGCATGGGCGTAGAGCACCGGGTCATTGACCACCTGATCAAAGGACGGCATGCGAATATAGGTTGCACTGGGGTCGGTTTTAATCGCCTGGGTATCGGGGATTATGGACAGAGGCTTGGTTTCAACCTCCGGGGCCACCTCAGCCTGAGCTCTGTCGGCTTTTATGCGTATATCTTTGGCGTCATCGCACTGGGTGGGATGGGCGCCCTCGTAGGGATTCTTCTGCTTTTCTACCCGACCCGGCTGATCTACAGAGGTAGAGTCAATTTCCTTCCACCCCTTGGGTATCTCGCGACAGAGAAATGCACTGCCGCGTAAATCGGTAATCTCGCGTATGGATTCACCACTGGCCATACGATGGGTCAATTCCACCATGGCGCGCTCCGCATTACCGTACAGCAAAATATCTGCAGTAGAGTCCATCAATACACTGCGCTTTACGGTCTCAGACCAGTAATCATAATGAGCCAGCCTGCGCAGGCTGGCTTCTATGCCACCAACCACCACGGGGACATCTGAGAATACTTCGCGGCATTTCTGAGTGTAGACAGTCACAGCACGATCTGGTCGTTTACCGCCCTCATCGCCCGCTGTATAGGCATCGTCATGACGCAGCCGGCGGTCCGCGGTATAGCGGTTAATCATGGAGTCCATATTGCCCGCGGTAACACCGAAATATAGATTGGGTTTGCCCAGAGCTCTAAAGGCTTCTTTATCGCGCCAGTCCGGCTGAGACAGTATGCCAACTCGGTAACCCTGGGATTCCAATACACGACCAATCACTGCCATACCAAAACTCGGATGGTCTACATAGGCGTCACCTGTCACTAGAATGACATCGCAGCTATCCCAGCCCAGCTGATCCATCTCATCGCGGCTCATAGGCAAAAATGGCGCCGGACCAAAGCATTCAGCCCAGTACTTGGGGTAGTCAAAGAGTGATTGTGGTTTAGCTGAAAATGCCGCCATAACTGAAATCCACTGTAAGCGCAGGTTGGTTGTCAAAATCGGCGCCATTGTAGCGGATTTAACGCCGCGGTGAGGGATTTAATGGTCCCTTAGCCCTCAGAGCAAAGTAATTTGCAAATGAGAATCAATATTATTAACATTTAGCAAATTCTAGCGTACAATGAAATCAATTCTTCAATCAGAGACAGACTATGACTCTTTGGGATCTTACACAGGGCGCCAGCGCCAAAGTCAGCCGCTTTAAATCAAGCATTGAAAGTGGCTACCGCACCCGCCTCAGCGAGCTGGGCTTTCACCCCGGCGAGCAGATTGCCTGCGTCCTGTCTCCAAGTATGGGCGCACCCAAGCTCTATAGAGTCAATAACACGGTCTACTCACTAGATGATAGTATCGCTTCGTTAATCGAAGTTGCCTAAGTAATACATCCCCCCTGATGCCCACAACTCAAGCCTCAAGGATTGCCCTTATTGGCAGCCCCAACAGCGGCAAGAGTCTGCTGTTCAATCGCCTCACTGGTCTCAATCAAAAAGTAGCCAATTTTCCAGGCATCACCGTCAATATAGCCTCGGGCCAGAGCCTGGACAATAAAGCTGTTCAGTATCTGGATTTTCCCGGCGTCTACTCCCTGCAGGCGATTTCTGGGGAGGAAAAGGTGGCTGTTGAAGCCTTCACCAGCGCTCTGCAAGATAACCTGCTGGATGCCGTGGTCTGTGTGGTCGATATCACCAGGCTAGAGAAAGGGTTAATTTTTGCGCTGCAGGTGCTGGAAACCTGTCACAGGCACAGTATACCCGTTCTGATTGCCGCCAATATGCTAGATGTATTGGATCAGCATGGTATGCAGTTTGACTGCTCTGGCCTGAGTAAAGCACTCAGGGTATCTGTGCTGCCATTATCAGCCAAGACCGGTGCTGGCCTAGAGCAGGTCTCCCAGTCGCTAGCCGATGCCACAGTGCCGCCAGAGAAATTTCAGAGCGATATTATTGCCAGCGATGACTCGGTTAATCATTTGCATGCTCAGGAGCTCGCCGAAAAATATGGCCCCAAAGGTGATCTGCTGATCAATACCCAGACGCAACTGGATAGCTTCTTTCTGCATTCCTGGCTCGGCGGCTTAAGCTTTCTGGCCATTATGTATCTGCTATTCCAGTCTATCTTTACCTGGGCAGCACCGGCAATGGATGGCGTAGAAGCCTCTATTCAGTGGCTGGCCTCGGTGGTTCTGCCCCTAGTACCGGCGGGCGTTGCCAGTGACTTTGTCTCAGATGCACTGTTTGGTGGCCTGGGAGCCTTTCTGGTGTTTGTGCCGCAAATATTTGTGCTGACTCTGGTTGTGGGCATGCTGGAAGACAGCGGTTACCTAGCTCGCGCAGCAGTTATTTGCCACAAACCGCTGCGCTTTTTCGGCCTGACCGGCAAGAGTTTTATCCCTATGCTGTCTGGAGTGGCCTGCGCCATTCCCGGTATCTATGCCGCTCGCACTGTGGAGTCAACCCGCAAGCGCTGGCTGACTTATCTGGCCATTCCACTGATGCCCTGCTCTGCCCGGCTGCCGGTGTACAGCCTTATTATTGCCGCATTTATTCCAGCCCAAAAAGCCATGGGCGGCCTGATTGGCTGGCAGGGTCTGGCCATGTTTGGCATCTATCTATTCGGCATTCTCTGCGCCCTGCTGGTAACTGCTGTGGTATCGCGCAGTAACGCAGAGCTGCGCACTGATTTACCATTTGTACTTGAAATGCCTCCCTACAGATTGCCCTCCTGGCGACCACTGATTATTAATGCCTGGAATCGCAGCAAACATTTTGTCACCAAGGCAGGCAAGGTTATCTTTGCGGTCACCCTGGTTATCTGGGTGCTGGGTTACTTCCCCAATTACGGCGCCTCTCTGGGGGATTCCTGGCTGGGTACCATGGGTCAGTGGATCGAGCCCATATTTGCACCCTTTGGTCTGGACTGGCGCTACGGCGTGGCTATTCTGTCCTCCTTCCTGGCGCGGGAAGTCTTTGTGGGCACGTTGGGCACCATGTTTGGCATTGAGGGGGCTGAGGAGAACTTTACTTCGCTGGCGCAACAGATTCAGGACAGCGGGCTGCCCCTGGGTGCCGGTGCTGCCCTGTTGGTATTTTTTGCTATAGCACTGCAGTGCGTGTCCACTTTGGCGGTACTGCAGCGGGAGACCGGCTCCTGGCGCCTGCCAGTGCAGCTATTTATCAGCTACAGTATTTTTGCCTATACTGCGGCCCTACTGGTATTTCATCTGGTGGAATTGCTGGTTTAAGGAGTTCCCTGCTCAAACATCACATAGTCACAAACCTTCATGCCGCAGTCTTTGTAGGTTGCCTGGGCATTGGTATTTTGGCTCTCAGCATAGAGTCTAAAACCACAGACCGGTATGGATGAAGCCTCAGCCATAGCCTGCAACTGCTGGTACATGGTGCGGTAAATTCCCTGGCGGCGAAACTCTGCTTTCACATAGACCGACTGAATCCACCAGAACAACCCATTGCGCCAGTCGGACCATTCATAGGTCACCATCAATGTAGCGGCCGGAACAGAATCTACTTCAGCAACCAGGTAGAAACCAAACTGGGTGCGCTCAAAAAGACCCTCGACACCAGCCAGGGAAGCCACAGGGTCGAGTATTTTGTCTTCAGTTTCCATCGCCATGGCACAGTTGTGACTGCTGAGTAACTGAGCATCTTCAAGGCAGGCAGTGCGTATTTTCAACATCTTAGGTCGTCCTCAGAACAGTGGATTGCAGCTGGTCAAATTAAACCATTGATGCCGCCAATTGACCATTGCGTAAAGCCAATAGAGTACTTAGAGTACCGGCTTCAGTTGTCCAAAGCCAACAGCCAAAAGCGACCAGCAAAATGCAGCCAGTCAGAGTCAGGGATATTGCCTACCAGCAAGATAGCGCAGCGCTGTTTGCCGCCCTCCGTGACCTGCCCGAAGCTATCTGGCTGGACAGCGGCAAGCCGCGCAGCCTGCAGGGCTGTTTCGATATTATCTCGGCCTGCCCAGATCAGTTATTGGAAACCAGAGGGGCGCTAACCACTGTGACAGCTGCTGATGGTAGTCAGAGCTCCAGGCAAGATCCCTTTCGGCTGGCTATGCAACTACTGCAACCCATGCTGGATATTGAGCCCTGCCCAGATATTCCCTTTGTGGGCGGTCTTTTAGGCTACTTTGGCTATGATCTGGGTCGCTCTGTGGTGGATATACCCAGTACCGCTGCAACAGTTGCCGACCTGCCGGATATGCGGGTTGGTCGCTATCTCTGGAGTCTGGTAGTCAATCATCAGGCGCGGCGCAGTCAGCTATTTTTCCATCCTCTCTGCCCTGCATCTCTTGAGGCCGATATCAGCTCAAGGCTGGCTAATGCAAGTGATGATAATCTAGCTCAGAGCCAGAGGTTTAAACTGAGCGGGCCATTTAAGCCAACTCTTACCAAGGATTATTACCGCCAGTCTATAGCGACCATCAAGGACTATATTGCCAGTGGCGACTGCTACCAGACCAACTTTACCCAGCATTTCAGTGCCGAGTACCAGGGCGATCTATGGCCGGCCTACCTGGCACTGCGAGAGGCTACACCTGCACCCTATGGTGCGTTCTGGCAGTGGTCAGACCAGGCAATTCTCTCAGTATCACCTGAACGCTTTATTAAAACTGATAGGGAAAACGAGCGGATTAGCGTGGAGAGCAAGCCCATCAAAGGCACTATGCTGCGTGGATCCACTATTGAGGAAGACCAGGAGAATGCTATAAAGCTGGTTAACAGCAGCAAAGACCGAGCAGAGAATCTAATGATTGTCGATCTACTGCGCAATGACCTAAGTAAAAACTGCGAGCCCGGTAGTATTCGTGTACCCAAGCTATTTAGCCTTGAGAGTTTTCCCAATGTTCACCATCTGGTGAGTACGGTTAGCGGCGTGCTGCGCTCTGACCGCACCGCCCTAGACCTGCTGCGCGACAGCTTTCCTGGGGGCTCTATTACTGGTGCGCCAAAAAAGCGGGCTATGGAAATTATTGAAGAGCTAGAGCCAGTGAGGCGCTCGGTATACTGCGGCAGTATTGGCTATATCAGCGCATCCAATCGCATGGATACCAATATAGCCATTCGCACCCTGGTGGCCGACGGGACCTCCCTTCACTGCTGGGGCGGCGGCGGCATTGTGGCGGACTCTGAGGCCGATGCGGAATTTGAAGAATCCATGAACAAGATCAGAGCCCTGCTTAGCTGTCTGGAGCAGCTCTAAAGTCACCAATATCTCTGCCTAGACCGCCTGACTGGCCTGCTGATAGGCAGCGGCCACTTCCTGGGCAATAATCTGAACTCCCTGCTCTACGGTTTTACCATCCTGAGCATAGGATACGCGAATACATTCCTGCTGATGACGCCAGCCAGAATCCATACCGGGGAAGAAATTATGCCCGGGCACCACCAGCACACCTCGGGCCTTTAGCCGCTGATAGAGCTCTTGGCTGGTAATGGGCAAGCCATCAAACCATAGCCACAGAAATATAGCCCCCTCTGGGCTGTGAATACGATAAGGCAGGTCGCCGAGAGCTGCCCTAAACCAACTTACCGCCTGCTCCGCACGCTGTTGGTAAAAAGGCCCCACTAGCTGTCGGCTCAGACTGAGTATCTCGCCAGAGCTAAATAACTCTCGAGCTATGGTGGGTCCCAAATTGCCACAGGCCAGGCTAACCACTGTATTGGCATTGCTGTAGGCCTGCACTATATCCTCGCGGGCGACAATAATGCCGGTACGCACGCCGGGAAGCCCCAACTTGGACAGGCTAAGAACCAAAATAGTATTGTCATTCCAATGGGGTTTGGCGTTATTAAACAGTATGCCCGGAAATGGCAAACCGTAGGCGCCGTCGATAATAAAGGGAATATCGGCGCCCTGAGCGATCTGATCCAGATGCTCTATCTCATCGTCTGTCAGCACATTACCTGTGGGGTTGGTCGGGCGCGAGACACAGAGCGCTCCTGTGGTCTCACTGCTAATATCCAGCCCCGAAAAGTCCACATGGTATTTAAATAGATTGCCATCGAGCAGCTCGATCTCCGGCCTGGTGGCAGTAAAAAAGTTTTGCTCCAGCCCTATATCACCATAGCCAATATATTCTGGAGCCAAGGGTAGATGAATGGATTTATGGCTGCCATCTGGCATGCTGCCGGCCAGCATATTGTAGAGAATAAAAAACGCCGACTGGCTACCATTGGAGATGGCAATATTGCGCTCCGATAGATTCCAGCCGAACTCTTTTTTCAGCAGGCTGGCGATCTGACCACGAAATACCTTATCCCCCTGGGGTGACTGATAGATGCCCATTAAACTGTGCAACTGCTGGGGATCAGCCAGCACAGACTCCAGGCGCTGCTTAAAAATAGCCTCGGCCTCGGGAATACGCCCCGGATTACCGCCGCCCATAAAAATCATATCTGGGTTTTCATTGAGCGCCGTGCCCAGATCGTCCATGAGTTCAACAATGCCGGTAGCCGCAGTAAATTTTTCGCCAAACTTAGATAGTTTCAAAATCACATCCTGTCATTTTAAGCCGCTCTCCATATATCTGAAGGTAAAGTTAACTCTGGGCTCCTGGAGCGCCGCCACCTTGGCTATGCGGTGCTGCCAGTGAGCCTGAATGCCAGCGCCCATCAGCAGCAGTGAACCATGGGGTAATGAGATCGATAATCGCTCTTTGCTATGATTGTGGCGCAACTGAAAAACCCTCTCAGCACCCAGGCTAAGCGAGGCGATTACTGGCGCTGGCCCCAACTCGGCCTCATCGTCGGCATGCCAGTCCACACTGTCGCGGCCATGTCGATAATAGTTCACCAGCGCGCGGTTAAAGGATTGCTCTGTCTGCTGCTCCACTGAAAGTCTCAGTCTCTCCATCCAGCTGGGAAAGCTCACAGCTTGCAGGCGAATATTGGAATAAGTATAGCTGGTCTGGGGATCTCCGAACCAATTTTGCAGTCTTGGCAGAGGAATAATTTTGCCCATGATTCTAATGCTGTCCTGGCGCCAGGGAGTTTTATCAATCGCCGTTTGCAGTAGTTCGTCAGCCTCAGTACCAGATAACCAGTTGGGCCAAAAACTTATTTCAGCCTTGCCGGCCTCGGCGCTCAGGGGAACTGGAATTATCTGCTGATCAAATAGATCCATACTAATAACCCTTCAAGACAGCCCATAGATGCGCGGCTCAATCTCCAGCGCAATAGCAAATCGCTCTAACACCTCAGATTGAATACGATTGGCCAGCGCCAGCAGCTCGGCCCCAGTGCCGCCAAAATTAACTAGCACCAGAGCCTGATCCCGGTGCACACCCACATTGCCCGAGCGCAGCCCCCTAAACCCAGATTGGTCGATCAACCAGGCGGCAGGCACCTTGGCCCAGCCATTGTCTGCAGAGTAAAAAGGCATCTTCGGGTTATCTGCCAGCAGCGACTTCAGCTGTTCTGCATCCACCATAGGGTTCTTAAAGAAACTTCCCGCATTGGGTATCTGCGCGGGATCGGGCAGCTTGGCGCTGCGTATAGCACAGACAGCTGCACTGACCATCTCTGGCGTTGGCTCGCTCTCAGCAGCCAGAGCCTCGGCCAGTGCCGGATACTGAAGATTGACCTGGGGCTGTGCCCATAACTCCAAACTGACCTGGGTAATCAGGTAGCAGTTGCTATATTTATGCTTAAAAATACTGTCGCGATAGCCGAACTCGCAGGCCTGTCTGTCCATTATCAGAACCTCGCCAGTGGCTATATTGATGGCTCGTAAGGAAACAAACAGATCGCATAGCTCAACACCATAGGCGCCTATATTCTGAATAGGGGCCGCACCCATATTACCGGGAATCAATGAGAGATTTTCCAGGCCATACCAACCCTGCTGCAGGCAGTACTCAATGGCTTTATGCCAGTTTTCGCCAGCGGCAAACTCAATGGTTACTGAATCTTTACAGCTGTCCACACAGTTGATGCCACTGAGATCTAAATAGATAACTAACCCGGCTATATCCCCTGCCAATAGCAGATTACTGCCACCACCCAGGGCGGTCACCTGTAGATTATGAGTCCGGGCATAGTCCAGGGCCTGAGCAATCTGCTGTTCGCTGGTGACCGAGCAGAAATACTCGGCACAGGCGGGCAATGCCAGAGTATTGTAGTCTTGCAGGCTGACCTGAGAGGCTATCTCAATCACTGAGAGCCCTGCTCCAGCTGCGCAACCATATGATCTAGCAGGCCAGCCGCAGCATCTTCGACCAGATCCAGAACCAGTGCGAAACCATTATCGCCGCCATAATAAGGGTCTGGAACCACAGCCTGATCTCTGTTTTCAGGCTTGCGGGCAAAGCTGAGGAACAGCTCAACCTGACCTGTAAAGCCCTCAGGCCTCATCAGCATTAGATTGCTGATATTTTCATGGTCCATACCAATAATATAATCAAACTGCGCAAAATCCTTTGGTTCTACAAGGCGGGCGCGCAACTCAGACATATCGTAGCCTCGCTCTGCTGCCTGAGCGCTGGTACGCTGATCTGGCGCATGCCCTAGATGCCAGTCGCCAGTACCGGCAGAATCTACCAAAATTTTCGCGCCAAGCCCGCGGCTATCGACCATAGACTGAAAAACCGCATGGGCGGTTGGCGAGCGACAGATATTGCCCAGACAGACGAATAACACTGAAATTTTATTCATAAAACAGCCAGATATTAATTAAAGTATAATATTAAGTAAGTTACTTAAATACATGTTTTATATGCGATTATAGGCATTAAATATAGGTCATTAAAATGCAGTTACAATGAGCCTATCAATTTACTTACCTTCTGCAAATCCTCTTCGGTATCCACGCCGGGAGGAACCGACTCAAGAGCATCAGCCACATGAATGGCCACAGAGTTCCAGATAAACCGCAACTGCTCTAGAGATTCAGCCTGCTCCGTAGGCGCCACTGGCCAACCCACAAATCTAGTTAGCTCGGCGACCCTGTAGGCGTAAATGCCTATATGCCGGCGCGCTATATTGGGCTCGGGCATCGCATTGCTATTATCGGCAAACTGATCTCTGGGCCAGGGAATTGGCGCGCGACTGAAATATCTAGCCAGACCCTCTGCGTCTGCAACTAGCTTGACCACGCTGGCATTGCAGAAATCCTCAACTGTATTTACCGGCTCGCACAATGTGGCTACCCCGGCCTGAATATTGGCCTCCAGATTGGCCGCCACCTGGTTGATCACCGACGGTGGTATCAACGGCTCATCACCCTGTACATTAACCAGAATCTGACTGTCCTCCAGCTCAAGCAGCTGTGCCACCTCCTGCAGCCTATCGGTGCCAGAGACATGATCTGCACTAGTCATGCAGACCTCTGCTCCAAATTTCAATGCAGCAGCTTCAATACGGCTATCGTCTGTGGCTATAACCACCCTGGCCGCTGCACTTTTGCAGGCCTGCTGCCAGACTCGCTGGATCATAGGCTGGCCAGCAATATCACGCAGAGGCTTGCCCGGCAGTCTGGTCGACCCATAACGCGCCGGTATCACAACTATAAACTGCATATTTTAGTCCTGTGTATCATTAACAGCAGATCGATCGGCCCCTGTGTCCAGTGCAACCAGGCCGGCTTTCGCGATAAACTCATCGACAAATGTAGGCTCCAAAACCATCTCAACATCCAATACCCAAAGATTATCTGGTATGGGCCCGCCTAGCTTAACTGCATCCTTGGCTGTGATTATCACTGGCAACTGGTCAGCGTACTCAAGATCACCTGGGCTCAGGACCTTATGGTCGTCTCTGCCATGGAGCAATACTTCAAGCCCCAGAGACTGGAGGCTGGCCGCAAAGCGTTCAGGATTGCCAATAGCAGCTACCCCATGAACAACTCTGGACTCTCGCCAATTATCGGCGGCCACTGTTTTATTGGAAGCCAGATGGCGAAACAGTCTAGGCTGCAGCCCTATTCGCCCATCAGCGCGAACTCCGGGGATGTCTGCCTGGCCATTTATTAGCACTAAATCCACCTCTAATAAGCGCTCGACTGGCTCTCGCAGCGGACCGGCTGGCAGAGTGCGGCCATTACCCAGACCTCGAGCACCATCAATCAGGACTATCTCCAGATCTCGATGCATGCTGTAGTGCTGCAGGCCATCGTCGCTGAGTACAATATCCACATCAGTCAGGGCCAGCAGATATTCCACTGCCATCAATCTGTCTGGCGCCACCACAATTGGGCATCCCAGAGAGCTCAGTTCAAGGGCAAGTAACTTGGGCTCATCGCCACAGAGAGTTACATCTGTGTCAAATTTAACCTCGAGGGGAAAGCGCCGAGCGCGGCCACCATAGCCACGACTGACTACACCAGCTTTAATTCCTCTGGCCGCCAGCGACTTTACCAGAGCTATAATCGTAGGGGTTTTGCCACTGCCACCCAGAGAAATATTACCTATAACTGCCACTGGGGCCTTAAATGCCCTGCCCTGAAACCTGTTCTGCAGGCGGCGGCGACGCGCGCGAGCCAGGCCACTAAACAGCCAGCTTACTGGCCGCAAAAAGACCAGCCACCAGCTGTCGCTGTACCAGGCCCTCAGTAGTCGCTGCTCGACAGACAAACTCTTTGCGCCAGACAAACTTAGACAGCCTCTGACTCATCAAACTGGTTTTGATAAAGCTGAGCATAGCGACCTTGCTGAGCCAGCAAGTCAGAGTGACTGCCCTGCTCTATTATCTCGCCGGCTTCCATCACTAGGATACGATCTGACTTTTCCACAGTACTTAAACGGTGAGCAATCACAAAGGTGGTGCGATCTTTCATCAGAGCTTCCAGAGCCGCCTGAATATGACGCTCAGAATCTGTGTCCAGTGCACTGGTGGCCTCATCCAGAATTAGAATTGGCGCATTTTTCAACACTGCTCGCGCTATGGCAATACGCTGACGCTGGCCGCCGGAAAGCATCACCCCATCATCACCAATATCTGTGTTGTAACCCTGAGGTAGCCGCTCGATAAAATCATGGGCATGGGCCACTTTGGCTGCCGCCTCCACCTGCTCGGGGCTGCGGTCGGCCAGTTCGCCGTAAGCTATATTGCTGTAGATACTGCTATTAAACAGGGTCACATTTTGACTGACTATCGCAATATGCTGACGCAGATTAGTCAGAGAATAGTGATTAACATCCTCCCCATCCAGCAGAATACTGCCCTCGCCATGGTTATAAAACCTAGGTATCAAACCCACTAGGGAGGTCTTACCGCTGCCAGAGGAACCCACCAGGGCAATAGTCTCTCCCGGGCTCACTTTGAAACTAATATTACTCAGTACAGGGCGATCGCTATTTTCATAGGCGAAACTAATATTGCTAAACTCAAACTCACCCTGCACAGAATCTCTGAGCAGAGTGCCGCTATCTACCTCAGCCTCTGAATCAATAATTTCAAAAATAGAGGCCGCCGCGGCAATACCTTTTTGAATCGAGCTATTAATTTCCGTCAGCTGACGGATAGGTTTAATCAGCATGCCGGAAGCCACCAAAAAAGTGATAAAACTGCCGGTTGTCATGGTCTGTAGAATAGAGGGGTTAAGCATAAAACCCGTGATAGCGCCAAAGGCCAGCGACACTATCAGCATCACCAATGGGTTACTGATACCCTCGGTGAGAGCCATTTTCATATTTTGCCGGCGATTGCTGTGGCTGGCCAGCTCCATGCGGTGCCGCTCAGAGTTCTCAGCGCCAAATATACGCACTTCTTGATAGCCGTTGACCACCTCCTGGGTGACATGGGTGACATCGCCCATCGCAGACTGAATTCTGGTACTGATTAGCCGGAAACGCTTGCTGACCAGAGCAACTAGCAGAGCAATCAGCGGCATAATGGCAATAAAAAATAAGGTTAGCTTCCAATTCACATAGAACAGGTAGGCCATCAGCCCAATAACTAAACTACCCTGTTGCAAAAGGGTCTTGAGCGCCTTGGTGCCCGCTTCGGTTACCTGCTGAACATTAAAAGTAACCACTGACACCAGGTGACCGGCCATAGAGCGATCAAAAAAGCCAAAGGGCAACTTGAGGTATTTATCTAGGATATCAACTCTTAGCGCATGAACCAGATAATTAGCCACATAGGCCAACCCATAGCTGCCTATCAGGTAGCCCAGACCGCGAATCAGACTGACCAGAATTAAAAACACCGGAATTACCATCCAGCTTTTGTCCGCTATAGATTCACCAAATATAAGACCTGCAAAAAAGGCGGTCAGGCCGGTGGAGGGCAAACTGGACTCAGAATCCCCAGAGCCAGTGATGGTGGCAACTGTATCGGTGATATAGCCCAGCAAGTCGACAAAGGCCACCTCGGCAGCAGAGTGAAGCACCAAGCCAGCTATGCTGACTACAAAGGCTAGCCAGTAGCGCCTCACATAACCAAGGAGTCTGGCGTAGGTGGCAACACCGCTGGTAGATGAATCTTGGGTCATAAAACTAATACTCTCGGAGTTTCTGGGCTGCCATATCAGTTAGGTATAGGGCCTAAAAGCCTCGCCCTATCCATGGCAGTAACGAACCACAGTCGCCGAGTTTTCAATCCTCGGCAACAGGGTCGAACTCTAGCATAATCCCAGTGGAATCAACACTTGCAGCACGCCACCAAAACTGAGGCCCATCAGGCCTGGCAGCCTCTATAGCTAGCTCGCCAGATTCCGACCAGACAAAGGATAGCGCACCCTGCTCAGCTGTATTCCAGAGCTGACTGCCAAGCTCGCCGTAACGAACCCGTACAGCCGGGTGCGGATGGCCAAAATGGTGTCTATATCCGGCGGAGAAAACCACATGGGCAGGCTTGAGTGCAGCAACAAAGGCCAGTGTGGATGATGTTGCACTGCCATGGTGCGGAGCCAATAAAATATCTACCTGCGGCAACCCGGGATTGGTCAACAACTCTGACTCAATCTCACGCTCTATATCTCCAGGCAGCAGAATTAACTGATCTCGCCAGCTAATCAGCAGTACACAGGAAAAATTATTATCCTCTGGGGGAGAATTTAGGGGATACAGAAGGCTCTGAGTATTTGGAGCTAGTATTTTAAAATGCACCTGTTCACTGCTGTTGGCTTGGAGACTTACGGGCCAGCTCCAGCTCTGGCCTGCAGCACAGACTTTGCTATCACCAGCTAAATCCCCAGCGCCTATTGATATATCAGATAACCCCGGCCCCACCACAAGCTCCTTTATAGGCATAGATTCTGCCAGCCCCAACAGTCCGCCGGCATGGTCCATATCCTCATGGCTGACAACAAGCATATCAATCTGTGAGCGACCCCGGCTGCGCAAATAAGGCGCAATAATCCCAGCTCCAGCATTAAATCTACCACCATAGGACGGCCCTGCATCATAGACCATTACCTGCTCTGGGGTCTCTAGCACAACAGCCAAGCCCTGCCCCACATCCAGTACGCTCAGGCGCAGAGCACTGGCCTCTGAGGGGGCGAGTAGATAAACCCACAGCGGTATAGCAGCCAATAGGCGAATGCCCAAACCACCAGGTAATAACCAGCCTAGGGCCGCCACAAGCCCAGAGGTAACCAGCACAGGTGAAAGCGGCACTGGCGAGCTAATTATGCCCAGGTGCTCTGGGATTAAATCCAACACGAACCAGAGGCCTATAATGGAATAATCCGCCAGCAACCAGACTGTCTCAGCAGCCTGAAACCAAAACAGTAGACAGAGGCAACCCAGTAGAGCCAGGGGTACCGTAATAAGGGAAATCCAGGGTACCGCCAGCAGATTGACCAGTGGCCCCAACCATGAGGCCACACCCACAAGTACAAGGCTGGGTATCAGCAGGCCGACAGTCAGCGCCAACTGGGCGCCGAGCACCTGCTTTAAATTAAACCTAACCTGAATAGAGTGCCAGGGGTAAAACCAAGCGACCAGAATAATAACCGCCAAAAAAGATAGCCAAAACCCACTGCTAAGCACTGCCAGGGGCTGGCTTAGAGCCATTAAGAATAGCGCCCAAACAATGCAGCTCAGAGGCCGCACCCGGCGCAAGCAGAGCCTAGCAACCATAACCACGGATACGGCAATCAGAGCCCGCTGTGCCGGAAGAGAAAAGCCAGCTAACAGACTGTAGACCCCTGCCGCGCCAAGTCCTGCTATGGGTGCCAACCATCTAACTGCTGGGGATAGATCAATAGAGCTGAAAAGCCTGCAGCCGGCAGCCAATAGTGAGCCCGCCCTACCCCCTATTATAAAACCAAAGCCCGCTACCAGGCCCACATGCAAGCCTGAGACAATCATTAGATGCACAATGCCCAGTCGCACTAGGCTGTTCCAGAGGCCAGTTATCTGTCGTTTGTCCCCTATGGTCAGAGCCGCCAGGACAGCTCTACCCTGATTGGACAGATCAGCCGCCTGGATCTTTAAAACTACCTGATGCCTCCAGCGGTTGATAGCATCCTGGAGTTGGCACCATTTATTGTGTCCTGGTTGATTAATTCTGCCATTGGCCTCAGCAGCCACGATATAGCCTGTAGCAGAGACTCCTCGTTGCACTAGCCAGCGCTGATAGTCAAAGGTACCAGGGTTGAGAAAACCTCTGGGCCGTCGCAGACGCACTGTAAACTGCCAGTGCTGTCCCGGGGCGAAACTATGTTCTGTGCCCGACTGGCCATAACTGCTCAGCTGCAGCAATTGCAGATCCATCGGGCTGTGAGCACTAATTGCGCTGTGGGCACTGATTGCGCTGTGGGCACTTTGCTCGCCGTTGATACTATCGACCCGAAAATCGAATCTGCTGCGCTGGTTATTGCTATCGACCAGCCCAACAATGGTTCCTGTCACTACAAATTCTTGGCGATCAAGGGCCTCTGGCAACTGATGCCCAAGGCTCTGATAGGCAGCCTGCAGTCCCCAGCAACTGCCCCATAAATAGCTCAACATTAGCAACATAGTCGCAACCCATAGCCTGCGACCACAGACCCAGCGCAGGACCCCCCAGATAAGGCTCAGTGCAGCCAGGGCAAATAGCATTAAATTCTGATCCGGCAGCTGTTGCCACCAGGCCACCGAAAAAACTCCCAGGCTGAACGCGAAAAGAAAACCCATACTATGCCCCTGCTTGCAGATCGCACCCAGACTGGTAAAGTCGCAGGTAAGCGATTGAGCATCAGTGTAGGCAAAGTGTTTTTTTTACCCACAACGGCATCCACAAATAATGAAAAATTTGCTGATTATTTATCACAGCCAATCGGGCAACACAGAACAGCTAGCTCGCGAAGTGCTGGCGGGATGCAGACAGGAAGCCGATATACAGAGCCGTCTGCTAGGTGCCTTTGATGCAGGTCTGGACGATCTGCGGTGGGCAGATGGGTTATTGTTTGGCACTCCAGAAAATTTTGGCACCATGAGCGGCGCGCTAAAAGATTTCTTTGATCGAACCTATTATCCGGCCGAGCCCTACAAATTAAATCTTCCCTATGGAATATTTATCAGCGCTGACAATGATGGCAGCGGTGCAGTCAGGGACATACAGCGGATAGCAAAAGGCTATCCTCTGCGTCTAGTCAGTGAGCCGCTGATTGCCAATGGTGAAATTAATGCAGATCATCTGCGCTGCGCTCGAGAGTTTGGGCTGGCAATGGCCGCCGGATTAGATTTAGGGATTTTTTAATACCCAAAGTGTTTAAACAGGATAATCGCAAGTAATGAGCAGAGGATTAGTGTTAACCGGTGGCGGAGCCAGGGCAGCCTATCAGGTGGGTGTACTCAAAGGGATAGCCTCAATTTTGCCCCGCGCAGTCTACAATCCATTCCCGATTATATGCGGCACCTCCGCGGGAGCTATCAATGCCCTGTCTATTGCAGGTCGCGCAGGCCCCTTTCGCCTGCGCACTAAAAAGCTGGAGAGCATCTGGCAAAATCTGCGTGCCTCAGATGTCTACCGAACAGATTTTATGGGAGTTTCTGCCAATGCCTTCCATGTACTAGCCTCATTTTTACACAGCGGTTACGGCATAGGTCGACCCATATCACTGCTGGATAATACTCCACTGCGTCAACTGCTCGAGAGCTATGTGAAGTTCGATTACCTGGATACCGCCATTGCTAATCGCGAGCTAGAGGCAATTGCCGTCAGTGCCATGAGTTATGCTTCTGGGCAATCCGTAACCTTTTTCCAGGGGCATCGGGATATTGAGCCCTGGGAGAGAGCTCGTCGCCGCGGTGAAAAAACCACTCTTAATATTGACCATTTAATGGCCAGTACCGCTATACCCAGTTTATTCCCCGCTGTGCAGCTGGCAGAGGGATACTTTGGTGATGGTGCAGTGCGTCAGCTCAAGCCTATCAGCCCAGCGCTGCATATGGGCGCCAGACAGCTGTTAATTGTCGGCGTTAGCGACAATGCAACAGCCCAGACACCAGCAGCACCAGAGCAGCATTCGCCCTCTATCGCTCAGATTGTGGGACATATGTTTAACAGTGCGTTTATTGATTCAGTAGAGAGTGATCTTGAGACTCTGCGCTCCATTAACCGCCTGGCCAGTGCCCTGCCAGAATCGCTGCGGGCCAACAATGGCATTACGGACCTCAACCCCATTGATGTGCTATCTATTTCCCCGAGCCAATCTATTGACCAGATTGCCCTGGAACATATCCATGAACTACCGCGCTCACTTAAACTATTTCTGCGCCTTACCGGCGCCACGGCTCAGGGGGGCGGCACCAGCGCCGCCAGTTATCTATTGTTTGAACCGGGCTTTTGCCGAAAACTTATAGAACTGGGATACCAGGATGCATTGGCCCAGCAGAGCTCAATCGAAAGATTTTTTGCCATAACTTAGCCCCACAACAGCCTAAATTAGAGATAAAAAAAAGCGGACCCTTAAGGGCCCGCTGGCTCTCCCCCTCTTGTCTTATTATTAGCCACTATTCAGCAACAGTAACAATAACAAGAGGAATTCTTAAAACTTACCTCTAGGACGAGCCGCCTCTGCAAGCCCTCATAAAAAAACCAAAAAAAAACGCAAAACCGAGGTTTTGCGTTTTTTAAATGGAGCGGGAAACCGGGTTCGAACCGGCGACCTGTACCTTGGCAAGGTACCGCTCTACCAACTGAGCTATTCCCGCAGAAGCCAAGAATCTGGCAACGTATAAAAATGGCGTCCCGTAGGGGAGTCGAACCCCTGTTACCGCCGTGAAAGGGCGGTGTCCTAGGCCTCTAGACGAACGGGACGTAATGGCTAGGAGGCGCGCATAATAAGTAGCGGCAGGTACAGTGTCAACCCTTAGCCGCGTTAATTTTTAGGGGTTGGGCGCTTTTATTTAAAGTGCTCGATATTTAGCCAAAAAACCCTTGATCTGCCGGGTATTTAAACCGAAATCATCAGCCAGCTCTCTTGACGAAGAACGTATATCTACAACAGTGCTACTTTCATCCAAAGAGACAACTCGTATAACCACATCAGATTCAAAACCCATAATCGCGGATATCGACACTGCCTCAATGGAGCCAGCGGCTGCGTCCTGCTTGATGACTGTCCAACCCTCAAGACCTACTATGTAACTTGCTCGCCTAAATGCCTCGCGCAGCGACAGATCTACATGCAGAGATTCAACTCCCGGCACCTGATCCACCTCTGCCAGTCCGTATAGGGCAGACTGCAACTCTAGCTTATTGTGACTTCTATCGCGCAGAGCATATGCATAGATGAACTGAGGAGGACTTATATTATCTGTGCTCACATCGTTTACATAGGATGGCTTCAGCCCACCTAGTAGCGGAAACCCCGACAAAACGGGTGCCAAGAGCAGCATCAGCAAAAGCACCAACTCAAAGCCAATGCGCCTAGAAGTAATAATCCTCGAAGCCAGCAGAACCAGAGCAGCGACATAGAGCAGCATGCAAGCGGCCACCGTAAAATAGAGCGCAGAGATAGCGATAAATCCGGGCAGAATACCCATGCGAAAACTCAGTATGTCCAAGCAGATAAATAAAATACAGACTTCTGCTAAAACGCTGATTATTTTTTCCAGTTTATCCCAAACTGCTGGGCTTTTGGCTACAATGAGCACCCGGGCATTCCCTTTCTATGTGAATATGAATAATGACTGATTTATTAAAATCCCACAAGCTTTCTGGTGTCTGCTATGACATTCGAGGTCCAGTTCTTGATCATGCCAACTGGCTTGAGGATCAGGGTCAAAGTATTATTAAACTTAATATTGGCAATCCCGGCGCCTTTGGCTTTGATGCACCGGATGAGATATTTCAGGATGTAATTCAAAATTTGCGTGAAGCCCAGGGCTACTGTCACAGCAAAGGCTTATTTTCTGCCCGCAAAGCAGTGATGCAGCGCTACCAGGCCCAAGGAATAGAGGGCATTCAGGTTGAAGACGTTATTATGGGTAATGGCGTTAGTGAGCTGATTGTTATGGCTATGCAGGCACTGCTCAATCCCAATGACGAAATACTAATACCCTCCCCCGACTACCCCCTATGGACTGCTGCTGTATCCATGGGTGGCGGCACACCCATTCATTATCGCTGTAACGAGGCGGATCACTGGCAGCCAGATATTGCAGATATTGAAGCCAAAATTACCGCCAATACTCGTGGCATAGTGATTATCAATCCCAACAATCCCACTGGCGCTGTCTACACAGAAGACAACTTAAAACAACTTGCGGCTCTGGCAGAGAAGCATAATTTAGTGGTGTTCGCCGATGAGATTTATGACCGTATAGTCTACGATGATGCAGTGCATACGCCCCTGGCCAGTCTGGTTACCCAGACTCTCTGCCTAACTTTTAATGGTCTGTCAAAAACCTATCGCCTGGCCGGCTTTCGCTCTGGGTGGATGCTGATTACCGGTACCAAAGAGCGGGCTGCCAGCTATATAGAGGGCTTGGAAATGCTCGCCTCCATGCGTCTATGCGCCAATGCTCCGGCAATGTTAGCAGTGCAGACAGCGCTGGGTGGAAGACAGAGCATTGATGATTTAATTCTTCCCGGCGGGCGTCTCCTAGCCCAGAGGGATCTGGCATACAAGCTGATTACTGATATACCCGGGGTCAGCTGTGTTATGCCCAAATCGGCGATGTATCTGTTCCCCAGACTTGATCCGGAGATATATCCAGTCGCCGACGATGAGCAACTGATGCTAGACTTACTCAAAGAAGAGCGTATTTTAATGGTCCAGGGTTCGGCTTTTAACCTTGATAGCAAGCAGCATTTCCGAATTGTATTCTTGCCTGATCAGGAGCAACTTACCGAGTCCATAGCTAGGTTTGCCAATTTTTTAGAGCGTTTAAGATTGTAACAACAGGATAGACAATGATAACTAAAGAGCAGGAAACACTGCCAGAACAGCCTAATTTTAATGGCGCGGCAATTATTAATGAGCAGGGAAAAGAGATTCCCATCACCGAAGAGATGGTACAGACCGCCTGCGACGAGCTAGACGATAGCGAAACCTAGGCTGTGATACTGAGCCAGGTTTTCTTCTGTAGTCCTCTCAATACCGTAGTAACTGAATTCCCGGCGAACCGGATAGTCTTTGCGCAGCTGATCAAAGGCCTGCGCAACTCTGGCTTGATCTGAGCCCGCTTCGGCCATAGCTGAGAGCATGCGCTGATGGTCATCAGCCACATCATAGCACTCTAAAATCGCCTGATTGACTGAGGTAGGCTGCAGTAGCAACGGCGCTTTATAGACAGTCTTAGAGGCTTTGTTAGCAGTTAAGCCTGACCATTGCTTAAATGCGTCGAACACCATCTCTGTGCCATTAACCTTGCCCTCAAGGCTATAACCGGCTATGTGCGGAGTTGCCAGCGACACAAAACCCATTAGACCTGTATCTATGCCGGGCTCGTTTTCCCAGACATCTAAAGCAACCTTAAACTCAGCACCATTCTGAAACAGCTCCAGCAGTGCCCGGTTATCTACAACCTCACCTCGGCCTGCATTAATAATCAATGCATCTGGCCCGATAGCTGCCAAGCGGGATGCATCGAGCAGATGATAGGTGGGAAATGGGCCGCTGCGAGTCAATGGTGTGTGCAGGCAGATAATATCGCAGCCCAGCACCCTATCGAGCTCGGCCAAATCTGCTATGGCCGTCGGCGATAAAAATGGATCATAGACCAGACAGTCCACATTGAGCTCGCACAGTTTGCTATAGAGCCGCCCTCCGACATTGCCGCAACCGATAATGCCCACAGTTTTAGACTGCCATTCAGGCATTAAACGACAGATCACACTGAGATCGTACTGCACCACTGCTTCAGCATTACAGCCAGGTGCATGGGCAAACTGAACAGCCTCCTGACGCAGATAATCCAAATCTATATGATCGGTTCCTATGGTCGCGGACCCCACAAACTTAATCTTTGTGCCCTCCAGAAGCGCCCGGTCAACTCTGGTTACTGAGCGCACCAGCAAAACATCGGCATCCATTAAATGTTGGCGTTTAATATCGCGACCAGCCAACAGCTGAATATCAGCAAACTGGGCAAACAGCTCCGCAACTAAAGGCATATTTTGATCTGCAATGATTTTCAGTTTATCTACTCTTTAAAAATCTGTCGTTGGTCTAGCGCGTTAAAGTGCTCTGGTTTCTCTGCTTAAGCTGGTTGGCGCGACCGGTAAAAGCTGTCCCAAACCCCATCTCATCGCAAAATAATTCAAAGGCATCCTGATAAATGCCCTGCCAGCCTATTTCCTGCAGTCCCGGAGCTTCATCTACATCAGTCACAATAGTCGCCAACTGGCGAGAAAGGAACAGTTGATCGCGATGAGCATCGAGCCTATCAGCCAGCTTTTTGGCCCCCCGCACAGGTAGGTCCTGTAGTTGATCCAGATGCTCCATAATGGCATCTATGTCTGGATAATGGGAGAGCAGCTCTCGTGCAGTCTTGGCTCCAATACCTGGGACCCCTGCGATACTGTCACTGCTGTCTCCCATCAGCGCCAGCAGATCCGCCATCTGACCACATCCTATATTCAACTCAGCTTCAAGCTGAGATCTGCTTTTAGGCTGGGACTTGCCAAAGTCCCAGTACAGGTCGCTGGACTGTACCAACTGAATCAAATCTTTGTCACGACTGACAAAAACCGGCTGGACATTAGCCTGCCTAACCTTACTGGCCACACCACCAATCAGATCATCTGCCTCAAAGGTATTGGAGGCCATTTCACTAATACCTAATACACGACAGAGCTGACGGCAGGCATTGAGTTGAAAAGCCAGAGCCTCATCGGGCAACTCTCGATTAGATTTATAATCAGCACAGAGTTGATGGCGAAAACCAGAACCCAGACTTTCGTCAAAGGCACAAAAAAGATGTTGGGGCTGTTTCTGGCGCAATATATCCAATAGAAACCCGGTAAACCCATAGACCGCATGGGTGGGATAGCCGGATTCCACAGCATGCCAGTTTTCCGGCAAACTAAAGTAACTGCGGAAAATATAAATAGAGGAGTCAATTAAATAGGCTTGCATAGAATCTGCTTTTAATTAAGTTTGTGCCGTTGATACTGCATTGCATCCAGCGCATTCAGACTGTTGAACCCGGCGCTGAGGGCCTCAACAAACAGCGCAGCCCTGCCTGGTAATCTGCCTGGCCGACACCAGTCTATCGCCTGCTGGCTCACTGCCTCAGCAAAGCTCTCGCTAGCCAGGGTGCTATCACCGTCAAGATTGTCAACGCTGAGGGTAAAGCGCTGTTTGCAGGCCACAGAGAATATCCACTCCAGTGCCTGAGGCTTGACCTCCGCGTCCTCAAAGATTTTCTGCTGCCGAGCACTGCGCCCATCCGGGTTATACCAGTAACCAAAGTCCTCTAATTTAAGACGCTCTAATCCGGCGATACACCAGTGAGCTGTTTCATGCAGTGCGCTGGAGATAAAGTCCTCCCGAAACAATAGACGATGCCAGGCGCAGTCGCCACTGGCCGGCAAATAAATCGGCTCACTGGCGCCAGACTGAAGTCTGGTATTAAACTGGTCAAAAAACTGCTGCTCAAACAACTTAATAATTAGCTGCAGATCAGTGCCAGTATTCTCCTGATAACAGGCCTGAACTTCGGGGCTCTGAACCAGCTGCTGATCCCAATTTAAATTACAGTTTGCATTAAACTGAGCTGTCTTTTTGTTGTCCAAGAAATTCACCGCGCGGCATATTGTTTGCAATCGTCAAAAACAAAGCGGTATTTTACAGCAAAATGGATAGGCCGGGTTGGATTGCAAACCCGTTTATATACAGGTGTTTTCAGAGCCTGGACAACAATAAAACACAAATTGTTGTGCTTTGTGAAATTCTGGAGTACCTTATGTAGTGTTAGTACTGTTTTGCTACCAACTGCCTCAAGGAGAAGTATTTATGCCCACACCGGCTCTTGATCACCAGATGGACAACGTGATCGATATCTTCACCCGCAAACCTCTCTCTGAACTTTCTGACAATAAACTTATTCGTATAGCCCCCGAACTCGATGGCCTCGAGATGCTTTACAGCAATTCCGAAAATCCGGAAAAACTGTTCTCTGTCAAGGTATTGGCCTGGGGCCTGCGCCTGAGTGGAGAGGTTGTAGGCCTGGTTCCCTGGCTCGATGAACTGGTTGCCTGCGATGAAATCAACGACCCCTTAAATGGCCAGTGGCAGGGCTATTACGACCAGGGGGTCGATGAGCTATTTTTCGCTGCACCTCTACACAAGGTGGTCGAGCTGGAGACCGCCGCCGACTATTATGAGTACCAGTGTGAGACCGGGCGAGAAATTATTCAGGAGGTACCTGACACCATTGGTACCCATGCGGTGCTATCTGCAGACGGGTTTCACAGCATCACGCTCAAAGAAGTTGTCAGTTGGAGGCTGCTCCATGATGGCTCTATGGAGGCTATGCTGATCGATGAAGAAAAAATGCTCAACACCCCAGTGCTGCCAGGTGATGAGTGCCTCTACGCTGCAGACAAAAATGACGACTTCCGCTACTTCTTCCAGCACCATATAGCCAACAAGCTAAAGTCTCAGGACCCGGAGGCACTGGCCGCTATATCGCTGCTAGAGGAGCGTTAAAATAAGGTTTGACTAGAGCCCTAGTGGACTGCTGCGCCAGAGCTACGCAAAACGGACGCCTGGCGTAGAAACTAGTCCGGCTTGCCGTAGGACATCAACCGCTGGTAGCGGCGCTCTAACAGCTCGTCTATAGGTATGGCCTGAAGCTCGTCAAGCTGTTCACTGAGGCGCGTCTTTAAGCTATTGCTCATGGCCTCAATATCCCGATGAGCGCCACCTAAGGGCTCGGGAATGGTCTCGTCGACAATACCCAGACTCTCGAGGTTATCTGATGTCACACCCATGGCTTCAGCAGCCTGGGGAGCTTTCTCACTGGTTTTCCAGATAATATTGGCGCAACCCTCTGGAGAGATTACAAAATAAGTGCTGTATTGCAGCATATTTAACCTGTCACCCACACCGATAGCCAGAGCTCCACCTGAGCTGCCCTCGCCTATCACAGTGCAAATAATCGGCGTTTTCAGCCGGGACATAACTGCCAGATTTCTGGCAATGGCCTCAGAGATATTACGCTCTTCGGAGTCAATCCCCGGGTAGGCTCCCGGAGTATCTATCAGAGTCAGAACCGGCATTTTGAAACGCTCGGCGGTCTCCATCAGGCGCAGCGCTTTGCGATACCCCTCAGCTTTAGGCATGCCAAAGTTGCGCATCACTTTATCGCTGACACCACGACCCTTCTCTTCGCCTATAACCATAACCGGCTTGTCGTTGAGGCGAGCTACACCGCCCACAATAGCACTGTCATCGCCAAAGTGGCGGTCACCATGCATCTCTTCCCAGTCGGTAAAAATTCGCTGGATATAATCTAGACTATAGGGTCGCTGGGGATGCCTAGCCACCTGCACTACTTGCCAGGGACTGAGCTTTGAATAGATATTCTGGGTTAACTTGTGGGATTTATCACGTAGCTTGGCAACTTCTTCTGCAATATTCAATTCATTGTCATTACCCACCAGATGCAGCTCTTCAATCTTTGCTTCCAGTTCGGCAATTGGCTGTTCAAAGGGAAGATAATTCAAATTCATATGCTGGAATGCCCTGATGGTTGGTGGCGCGCATATTAACATCTACAGAGTAAAGCGCCAAAGTGATTGTTAAACTAATGATAGTGCAAGGTGACGCTGTTTTTACCAAAATCTTCGCGCAATCGACTGATTAATTCATCTTTGGGCTGCACCAGCCACTGGCTCCCCAGCCGCAGCTGCCCCTCGGCACTGGGCACTGAGTACTGGACGGTGACCGGACAGTTGCCGTCCTTAAAATCACCCAGAGTGCCGTGAAATTTATCCACCCAATCCGCGCTGCTATCTGTCTGTGGAATTGATAGCTCCAGCCGACTCAGCTTACTGCAGCGCGCCTCGTAAATAGACTGAATAGACTCAGCCACCATTTTTAGGCCACCGGTAAAGCTATCCTCAGCCACAGCACCCTGAATTACCAGCAGCGCATCCTTAGTGAGAATATCTCTGTAGGCATTAAATTTCTCAGCCCAGACCGACAACTCTATGCGCCCGCTTTTGTCGTCTATGGTCAGAAATGCAAAGCTTTCACCGCGTTTATTTTTCATAATCCGCATGCCAATCACCATGCCAGACAGGATCACGTTATCCTTGCCTGGGCGCACATCAACAATCCGATTGGGCACCATGGAGCGCAGCTCCTCTTCGTACTCATCAATAGGATGGCCGGTCAGGTACAGCCCCAGAGTTTCTTTCTCGCCGTTAAGGCGCTCGCGCACTGATAGAGCGCGCGCCCCGTTGTAGCTGTTGTAGTTAATATCAGAGGCGCTATCCACTACAGATTCACCAAACAGATCGCCCATGCCACTGCTGGTATTGCGCGCATGTTGCTCGGCTAATTTTACCGCCTCATCCATACCAGCTAGCATGACTGCACGGCGATACCCCATCTCACCATCAGGGCCAATTTGGTCCAGAGCGCCGCTGCGAATCATGGCCTCCAGGGCACGCTTGTTGACCTTGCGACCATCCACTCGGGCGCAGAAATCGAACAGATCTTTAAAGGGTCCACCTTCGGTTCGGGCGGCGATAATATTTTCCACCGGCCCCTCACCCAGCCCCTTGATTGCACCCAGACCGTAAATAATACGCCCTTCAGCATCGACACTAAAATGGAACTGCCCCCGATTGACATCCGGCGGTAACAAATCTAGCTTCATCGCCCGGCATTCATCGATAAAGGTCACCACCTTATCGGTCTTGTCCATATCCGATGAGATGGTGGCCGCCATAAACTCAGCCGGATAATGCGCCTTTAGCCAACCGGTCTGATAGGCCACCAGAGCATAGGCCGCACTGTGAGATTTATTGAAGCCGTAGCCGGCAAACTTTTCCATTAGGTCGAAGATATTGGAGGCAAGGTCTTCGGCAAAGCCTTTTTCTAAAGCTCCCTGGGTAAACAGTTCTCGCTGTTTGGCCATCTCATCTGCATTTTTCTTGCCCATGGCTCGGCGCAGTAGATCCGCACCGCCCAGTGTATAGCCACCCATTTCCTGGGCAATCTGCATCACCTGCTCCTGATAGAGAATAATGCCGTAGGTGGGCTCCAGCGCTGGCTTGAGGCATTCATGCTGATACTGGACATGGGGATAGCTAACTTCCGCGCGGCCCTTTTTGCGGTTAATAAAGTCGTCGACCATACCGGACTGCAGTGGGCCGGGGCGAAACAGGGCAACCAGTGCCACAATATCTTCAAAGCGGTCGGGGCCAAGCTTTTTGATCAGCTCCTTCATGCCGCGAGATTCAAGCTGGAATACTGCAGTGGTCTCTGCACGCTGCATCATTTCATAGGTGGCTGTATCGTCCAGGGGTATTTTCTCTATATCTAATGGTTCCTCCCCCAGGGTTGCTCTGGTGCGATTGATCATGCGCACCGCCCAGTCAATAATGGTCAGGGTACGCAGCCCCAGGAAGTCGAACTTCACCAGCCCAGCTTCCTCGACATCATTTTTATCAAACTGAGTAACCACACCACTGCCACTGTCATCGCAGTAAACCGGCGAGAAATCTGTGATCAATGTGGGCGCAATTACCACGCCACCGGCATGTTTCCCGCAGTTTCGCGATACGCCCTCAAGCTGCAGCGCCATGCTCCAGATCTCGGCAGCCTCATCATCATGGGCGAGAAACTGCTTCAGCTCTTCTTCCTGCTCAACAGCTTTTTCCAGAGTCATGCCCACTTCAAAGGGAATCAGCTTGGATAACTTGTCCGCCAGGCCATAGGATTTGCCCTGAACACGGGCTACATCTCTCACTACGGCTTTGGCCGCCATGGTGCCAAAGGTGACAATCTGCGCTACCGCATCCCGGCCATACTGCTCAGCCACATAGGCAATCACCCGATCGCGACCCTCCATACAGAAGTCGATATCGAAATCAGGCATAGACACTCGCTCTGGATTGAGAAAGCGCTCAAAGAGCAGGTCGTATTCCAGGGGATCCAGATCAGTGATCTTGAGTGCATAGGCCACCAGCGAACCAGCGCCGGAACCTCGACCTGGGCCCACGGGAATCTGGTTGTCTTTAGCCCAGCGAATAAAGTCCATCACAATCAGAAAATAACCGGGAAAACCCATTTGGATAATAATATCCAGCTCAAACCTGAGCCTCTCTGCATAGAGCTTTTGTGTGTCAGGGAAATCGGCAGACTGGGTATCAAATAGCTTGGCCAGACGTTCCTCAAGGCCCTCCTCAGACAGCTTGATAAAAAACTCATTGATAGTCAGCCCATCGGGGATGGGATAATCCGGCAGGAAATACTCTCCTAGACGCAGCTCGAGCGTGCAGCGTTTGGCGATCTCTATACTGTTTTGCACGGCCTCGGGGATATCCGAGAAAAGCTCAACCATCTCCTCAGCACTGCGCAAGTATTGATTTTCCGAATAGCGACGTTCACGCCTCGGGTCGTCCAGGGCGCGCCCCTCATGAATGCAGACCCTCGCCTCGTGGGCTTCAAACTCCTGGGCGTCGATAAAGCGCACATCATTGGTGGCCACCACCGGGCAGCTATACTGACTGGCCAGATTAACTGCTGCGTGCAGATAATCTTCTTCTCCAGCCCGGCCTGTACGTTGTAATTCCAGGTAAAAGCGATTGGGGAAAATCTGCATATAGTCGAGCAACAACTGCTCAGCTTCAGCATCGCGCCCGGAAATAAGAGCAACACCTACATCACCACCTCGGCCACCAGACAGGGCAATCAGCCCTTGGTTGTGGTCCTTGAGCCAGGATTTCATAATCATGGGCACAGCCTGACGCTGACCTTCCTGATAGGCTCTAGAGATTAATTTGGTCAGGTTTTGATAGCCGCTTTGGTCGGCTACCAGTAGCAGCAGCTGCGTGGGTTTGCCTTCTCCCGTCTCATCCTGAACCAGCAGATCTGCCCCCAGGATAGGTTTTATTCCGGCGGCCTGTGTGGCTTTGTAAAACTTAACCAGACCAAAAAAATTATTGAAATCGGTAAGTGCAACCGCTGGCATACCCATTTCCGCAACCTTTTTGGCCAGCGGCTTAATGCGTACTAAGCCATCAACCAGGGAGTATTCAGAATGTAGCCTTAGGTGAACGAACTGAGGGGTCATTTAGATAACAGGTGCTGAGCATCAACTCCGTAATAGTTAAAACTATCTTTCATAAGATCAAACACTGTGCCCTCGTAGGGAGCTATTTCAGCGTCGCAAGATCCCAGTGGCACAACTCTATCACTCCAGCGAATAATACCGGCACCACAGGTGAGGCCGGCGCCAAATGATGCAGTCAAAATAGTCATACCAGGTTTGACTTTATCATCTGCCAACGCATCGCAGAGTGCCAGCGGAATCGCAGCTGCGCTGGTATTAGCATATTCATCTATGCACACCACCACTTTCTCCATAGGGAAGTCGAGCCGCTTGGCCAGGGATTGAATAATACGTACATTGGCCTGATGGGGAATAAACAGGTCTATATCGCTGGCGCTCAACCCCTCGCGCTCCAGAACTTCCGCAATGCTATCAGCCATGCCTTTTACGGCACTCTTAAAGATTTCCTGACCCTCGAAATTTAGCGACACATGAATATCGCCCGTCATATGCTTTGGTGACATGCCCCAGCTGGGCAGGTGTAGACACTCCCTGCTATCGGGGACACAGCTCATATGGGCGGATAACAGCCCCAACTTCTGCTCAGTGGCCTCAATGACCACAGCGCCGGCACCGTCGCCAAACAGAAAGCAGGACTCTCGCTTACTCCAGTCCATAGCCAGAGAAAGGCGCTCAGAGCCAATAACCACTGCCTTTTTAACCGACCCGGCCTTGATCATATCTGTGGCCACGTTCATGGCATACAGCCAGCTGGTACAGGCCGAATTAAGATCAAAGGCAGCCGCCTTGGTGGCGCCCAACTGGTTTTTAATAAAACTCGCGGTATTGGGACAAATCTCTTCAGGCGTGGTGGAACCCAGAACTACCAGATCAATATCAGCAGCATCAATACCTGCTGCCGCCAGAGCTCTCTCAGCAGCTAACCAACCCATCTCTCCTACAGAGACATGACTGTAGTGGCGCTGGCGAATACCAGAGCGAGAAAATATCCACTCGTCGCTGGTATCCACAACTTTTGCCATATCATCATTGGTCATTAACAGGGGTGGTGCATATTTGCCCCAGCCTGTGATTTCTGCGTAATTCAAGCCAAACACCCCGTAATTTCTGATTGATTTTATTAGAATGAATGTAAAGCTTGCACGCCTTTAACTCAAGCCCTAACTACTATTTTAGGACTCAGAGCGGACAATTATTCGAAAACGTATAAAACCCTAGAACAGTGGCGACTGCTCAAGATGCAACCCATCCTTCACCGGTGCAAATGAGCGCCGATGAATAGGGGTTGGACCCAGTCTCTGCAGCGCCTCAAGATGCTGGGCAGTGCCATAGCCTTTATTGCTGTCAAAACCATAGCCTGGGTATTTTCCGTCCATTTCGAGCATCTCCTGGTCGCGCACCACCTTCGCCAGAATCGATGCCGCACTGATCACTTCAACGCGGCCGTCACCTTTGACTACTGCCTCTCCCCGATATTCCCACTGGGGAAGTCTATTGCCGTCCACAGCAATGTAATCGGGCTGAATTTTTAGCCCCATCACAGCGCGACGCATAGCCATAAGGGTAGCCTGTAAAATATTAAAGCGATCAATTTCCTCGACTGAGGCACGGCCAATACACCAGCTGCTGGCATGACTGATAATATCTTTATAGAGGTTTTCCCGCTGACGCGCCGACAGTGCCTTGGAGTCTGTCAACCCTTCGATCCGGTGGCCAACCGGCAGAATAACCGCCGCAGTCACCACATCTCCCGCCAGAGGTCCACGCCCCACCTCATCGACACCGGCCAGCAGCTTAACGCCTGCTGGTGGCTTCCAGGGCTTCAGTGATTTAACTATCTTCGATATTGTCACTGGCCTAAAACCTCGGCAATTGCCGCTGCAGCAAGAGCACCGGAATCCACACTCAGCTGCTGATGCAACTGCTCAAACTCTGCAATAACCGCCTGCTGCTGTTCGGGGTCAAATGCCTGTACAACAGCTGCAACCAGATTAGCCTCGGTAGCCTGATCCTGAATAAATTCTGGCACTAGCATTTTGTTAGCCAATAGATTGGGAATTGAGGCATAGGGCGTTTTAATAAACGGCGATACCAGCCTATAGGTCCAGGCCCCCAGGCGATAGCTGACCACCATGGGTTTCTTTAGCAACATAGCCTCCAGGGCTGTGGTACCAGAGGCCAGCAACACCACGTCAGCTGACTCCATAGCCAGATGGGAATTTTGCTCCAGCAAACAAACTTTGATTTCAGGCCTGTCGGCCAATATATGACTCAGCTGGCTGTGCCTAGCCTGATTGGCCGCTGGTATCACCAGCTGCAAGTCTGCACCCATCACTGCCTTCACCTGCCGGGCCACATTGAGGAATAGCTGTGCCAATAACTCTACCTCGCCGGAGCGACTGCCGGGCATAATGCACAGCACTGGTAGCTCTGGGTCGAGGCCCAGTTTTACACGGGCGCCCTGCACGTCCGGTTGCTGCGGAAACTGCCCGGCCAGAGGGTGGCCCACAAAGCGGACCGGTACATTGTGCTGGGAATAAAAATCGATCTCAAAAGGCAGCAGGCAGAGCATCAGGTCCACAGACTTTTTGATCTTTTTTATTCTACCCTGGCGCCAGGCCCAAACTGAGGGGCTGACATAATGAACTGTTTTCACCCCTGCATTGCGGAGCCTGAGTTCAATACCGGAGTTAAAGTCTGGTGAGTCTATGCCAATAAATGCTTTTGGCGGATTGGCGGTATAACGCTGGACAATACTGCGCCTGATACCAAGAAGCTCCGGCAGCCGTTTAAGGGGTTCGACAAATCCCATCACCGAAAGGCGGTCCATTTGAAATAGGCTGTGAAAACCTTCGGCCTGCATTCTGGGGCCGCCGATACCCTCAAAGGTTGCAGAGGGAAACTGCTTGCGCAGCGCCCGAATAAGATCTGCTCCCAGAATATCACCAGAGGCTTCTCCAGCGACTATGGCGAAGACCTGCGATAACTGACCCATGGTTTAACGGATAATGCCGCGGCTGGAATTCTCTAGAGAGCTGAGCAGCATGGCAACAACCTCATCATCACCCAGATCCGCAATTGCCTTTAACGCCTCGTCCAACTGCAGGCCGCGACGATAGAGCAGTTTGTAGGCCTTGTTAGCCAGGGCAATCTGATCAGCACTGTAACCTCTGCGCTTGAGACCTTCGCGGTTGATTGTGCGAGGCTCCGCCGGGCTGCCAAAGGCTGTCACAAATGCCGGAACATCATGATAGATAAAGGCTGCGGGGCCAATAAAGCAATGGGGACCTATATTCACAAACTGATGTACCAGGCAGTAACCAGATAAAATTGTCCAGTCACCCACATGCACATGACCGGAAATCGAGGCATTATTGACCATAATCACATGATCTCCCACCACGGAGTCGTGACCCACATGAACATAGGCCATCAGCAGGTTATGGTTACCAATCCTTGTTTCACTCTTGTCCTGAACCGTGCCTCGGTGAATGGTTACCCCTTCGCGAATAACATTGTTGTCGCCAATAATTAACCTGGTGGGCTCGCCTTTATACTTCAGATCTGGCGTATCCTCACCCAGGGTAGAAAACTGAAAAATCTTATTGTTCCGCCCTATTACAGTTGGGCCTTTGATCACCACATGGGAGGCAATTTCACAGCCGTCACCAATCTCAACATTTGGGCCAATAATGGTCCAGGGGCCAATACTGACGTTTTCGCCAAGTACGGCTGAGGGATCAACAATGGCGCTGGAATCTATCATGCTAGGGAATCTCTATCCTGATAGGCACAGAGTAACATAGCCTCGCAGGCAGTTTTGCCATCCACCGATGCCGTGGTTTTAAAGCGCCATATATTGCGCTTTACCGTATCAATTTCCGAGGTCAGCACCAACTGATCTCCAGGTACTACGGGACGCTTAAAGCGCACCTTATCTACTCCAGCAAACAGGTATAACTTGCCATCATCGGCTTTTTCACCAGTGGTGGCGAAACCCAGCAAGCCGGACACCTGAGCCATAGCTTCCACCATCATTACACCGGGGAAAATAGGCGCGCCGGGAAAGTGGCCATTAAACACCTCTTCGTTAATCGAAATGTTTTTGTAGGCCACTATGCGTTCACCGGGAACAATCTCAGTTACTCTATCAACCAGCAGGAAGGGATAGCGGTGAGGAAGCAGTTCCATTATTTCATTTACATTCATTTAAAAGTCCAACTCTGTTAATCGCCCAATGGCGCTGAGCTATTAACCCAGCTGAGTTTTTATTTTTCCGGTTTAGCAGGCCTGTTGCTCTCAACCGCTTTAATGCGCTTGGCCATACTATCCAGCTGGCCAATACGAACTGAATTCTTGCGCCACTCTGCTGTTGTCATCAGGGGCGTCACTATAGAGGAATAGGACCCCGGCTGACTGATACTTTTAGTCGCCAGTGTCTTAGCGGTCAACATCACATTGTCACAAATTTGCACATGGCCGACCACACAGGCATTGCCACCAAGAATACAGTTGCGGCCCAGCACAGAACTACCGGCGATGGCCGAAAATGCTGCCATAGCCGTGTTATCGCCTATAACGCAGTTGTGAGCTATCTGCACATGATTATCTATAATCACCATATTGCCGATCAATGTGTCACCCAGAGCACCGCGATCAATGGTAGTGCAGGCGCCAACCTCAACATCATCGCCCAGCCTGACACCACCAATTTGGTGTATTTTCTGCCAGCCACCCTGGCCATTGGGCGCAAACCCAAAACCATCGGCCCCTATAACGGCACCGCTGTGCACAAGCACCCGGCTACCCAGCACCACATCGTGATAGATGGAGACATTGGCAGCCAGCTGGCAGTTCTCACCTAAAACCGAATCAGCGCCAATAAAGCAATTGGCCCCAATAGAACAACCAGATTCAATTTTAGCCCCGGACTCAACCACCGCATTGGGACCTATATACACATCGTCCTTGACCATGGCGTTGGCATGGATAACCGCACTGGGATGAATGCCGACGCCCTGACAGGAGGCCGTGGTAAACCAGGCGCTAATTTTGGCATAACCCAGATAGGGGTTGCTCATTATCAGACAGCTACCTGGGGCGGCAGCAGCCTGATCAGCACTGAGTATCACAGCCTCTGCCCTAGTCTCAGACAGCTGACCGGCATATTTAGGATTGGCGAGAAAGGCCAGCTCCCCTGGACCAGCATGCTCCAGGGTATTTAAACCAGCTATGCGCGCAGAGCCATCTCCGCGCAACTCAGCGCCGAGAAACTCGGCAATATCCGCCAGACTATAATCCCGTTTCATTACAACGCTCTGTCAGAAACTCACTTAGCAGCGAGATTACTTGGCAGCTTTGTTGAGACGGTCAATAACTTTGGGGGTCAGATTGTTTTCCGCCGCAGCAGTAATTACCGCTTCCTGACGCAACAAAATAGTAATGCCCTCTTCTTTGACTACATCCTGGATCACTGTTTGCAGCTGAGGCATAAACTCCTGCTGAATCTTCTGCTGCAGCTGCTGCTGCTCTGCCTGAATTTTACGATTAGCCAGTTCCGCGTCAGCCTTTACGTACTCCATTTTCTTCTGATGGGCAGCGGCCTCTTCCTGTGACCAGGTCAAGCGCTTGCTCTCAGCTTCTTTGGCCAGTGCCTGAAAATCTGCTGAAGCGCCTTCAAGCTTGGCCTTCAGTGCCACAAAATCAGCGCTCTCAATCGCTTGCTTAACACGAGCCTGAGCTGGCTCTGAAGCAAAAATCGCCGAATTAATATCAATCACAGCAATCTTAACCTCGGCCACCGCACTCAGTGAAAACAGCGCAGAAAACCCAGCCAAAACAACCAAAACCAGTGCTTTTACATTACCCACAATACTTCTCCCTACTATTATTAAAATTGATTACCCAGTGAGAACTGAAATACTTCAGTTTCATCAAAGTCGTTACCATTGAGAGGCTTGGCCACACTAAATGTTATAGGACCAAAACCGCTCAACCATGTTGCACCCAGACCAACAGCATAGCGCAATTCTCCCGCATCAGGCTTAAAACAGTTAACCTGAGATACTCCACACTTGGTGTTGAAAATATTACCAGCGTCCAAAAACAATGAAGACTGCACCGAGCGTTGATCTTTAAGGAATGGCAGCGGGAATATCACCTCCGCACCAAGCTCTACTTTTACATTGCCGCCAATCGGATCTGGATCGTCGATAAAGCCGGTAACACAGGGGGGATCTGCAAAGTTACAGGGTGTATCCTGTGGGCCCAGAGTATTGCGCTTAAAGCCGCGTACCGAGCCAAAACCGCCGCCATAAAAGTTCTTAAAGAACGGCAACTGAGTAGTGTCCCCATAGCTCTCGCCATAGCCCAGATCCGCCCTTAGCTTCAGGGTTAGTGCCCTGGTCAGGCCACGCAGATACTCTGCATTGTAATTCACTTTATAGTACTCAAGACCGGAGCCAGGCAGGGCCAGGTCCACACTCAGGCGCTGAGAGGCACCCCGGGTGGCAAAAATGCCGCGGTTTAATGTGGACTTAGCCCAGTTAACATTAAAGCTGAAAACATCAAAGTTACTGCCATTGCCCTCGACAAAATCACTGATTTCCCTGGAGGCAAATGCTCCGGTTCTAAGATCGAGATTTTCATAGCCAATGCCCAAACCAATGCGCTGCACATCTGAAATTGGGTAGCTCCAGTTAACGCCGCCACCATAGGTGTTGGTGGAGAAGCTGGCAACATTGATGCGATCGTAGTCAGTCTCTCTGACATACAGGTTATAACCCACACTGACCCCATCCACAGTAAAGTAGGGTTCGGAGAAACTAAAATTCAGTGAGCTCTGGTAGGTGCTGCGATTAATACCTATGCCCACCTGCTTACCTGTGCCCAGGAAGTTATTCTCGCTGAGATTACCACCTAAAATTAATCCTGTGCCCTGGGCATAACCCACACTGGCACCCACAGAACCCGAAGGTTGCTCCTCTACGCTGTAGACTACATCGATTTGATCGTTGGTACCCGGGACCGGCAGATTTTCAACATTGACCTCTTTAAAGAAGCCCAGCCGCTCTAGGCGCACCTTAGAGTGCTCAATCAATGCATTATTAGCCGAACCCCCCTCCATCTGGCGCATCTCCCGACGCAAAACCTCATCGGCGGTCTTGGTATTGCCACGGAACTCGATGCGTCGCACATAGGCTCGCATACCGGGAGTCACCACAAATGTGATGGTCGCGGTACTGTCCTCTTCATTGACCTCAGGGTAGCCATTGACCTCGGCGAAGGTGTATCCCTCATTACCCAGACGGCGGGTAATATACTCACTGGACGTAGTCATCAATGTCTGGGAGAAGGTCATGCCCTCTCTCATAATAATCAAGGCGCGTGCCTGAGCCTCGGGTATTTTTAATTCACCAGACAGCTCGATACCGTCGATGGTGTAGACATTGCCCTCGTTAATATTAATAGTGATATAGACAGATTCTTTATCCGGGCTAATAGATACCTGTGTGCTGTCTACAGCAAACTTTAGGTAGCCGCGATCCAGATACCAGGTCTCCAGAGTTTCCAAGTCACCAGATAGTTTTTCTCTGCTGTATTTGTCGTCGCTAGAAATCCATGACAGCCAACCTGTGGTGTTTTGCTCAAAGGTATCCAGCAGCTCTTCTTCGCTAAAGTCTCGGTTACCAACTATATTGATATGGCGAATCTTTGCTACATCGCCCTCTTCAATATCAATATTCACTGCCACCCTGTTGCGTGGCAGCTGCTTAACCTCTGTTTTAACCAGAGCGCCATAGCGACCCTGAGACACATATTGACGCTGTAACTCCTGAGTCATGCCCTCAAGAATAACCTGGCGAAAGATCTGCCCCTCGGCGAGACCATTGTCACGCAGCGCATCGAGCAGCTGATCAGTTTCTATAGCTTTGTTGCCATCGAGATTAATCTCTGTGACCGCTGGGCGCTCGGCCAGACCAATCACCAAAATGCCATTTTCCCTTGCCATCACAACATCTGAGAAGTAACCAGTGCGAAACAATGACCTTGTGGCATCGCGAATGGCGGGCTCATCAACCAGGTCCCCTGCACTAATAGGCAGAGCCGCAAATACGGTGCCTGCGGAGACTCTCTGCAGACCCTCGATACGGATATCAGAAACCTGAAAAACCTCGGCTGTCACCGAAAATGATAGGGAGCATAGGACTATGAGTAGGCCTGATAAAAGTCGCTTCATGTAAGAAAAAGAACCCAGGTTAATTTAATTTGTGCGGATCAAAATGTCCGCGCTATATCGTTGTAGGTGGCCACGACCATCAAACTCATAACCAGCGCAAGCCCTACCTTATACCCCATTATCTGAATCCGATCTGAAACCGGGGAACCCTTTATTACTTCAATTATGTAATACATTAGATGACCGCCATCCAAAACCGGGACAGGCAACAGGTTCATAACGCCGAGCATTATACTGAACATGGCGACAAAACGAATAAAATTGTCTACCCCCGACTTTCCACTATCGCCCGCCACTTTGGCAATAGTAATAGGGCCACTCAAATTTTTAGCCGATAAATCACCCACAAGCAACTTGCCGATTGATTTGACAATAAACACACTGGTGTCAAAAGTCTCTTCTACGCCGCGAGCCAGAGCCCCCAGCAGGCCGTATTCGGTGGTGCGAATTAACTCTTGCGGGTATTGACCTCGAGATGCCAGCTGCACGCCCAACTGTCCCACCTGCTCACCGTCGCGCACCACTACCAGGGGTTGCACCTCAATGCGCAGCTGCTCAGCACCGCGCTGAACCTGCAAAATAACCGACTGATCTAGACTGCCGGCAACCTTTTCCACAAATCGGTTGATACTGGTAATCGGCTGCCCATTAATTGACAACAGCTGGTCATCTTTTTGCAGACCGGCCCTATAGCCTGCACCATCTTCAAACACAGCTGCCAGGGTCAGACTACTGAGCTCAAAAGGCGGACTAACACCCAGGTCGCGCAGAGGAACAGGCTGATCTTCATTGCGCAGCCAGCTAACCACAGGCAGGTTGAGATCGTATTTTAGGTTCGAATCCTGATAGCGTACCGTAAAGGGAATATCACCGGTTGTACCAATAAAACCCAGCAGCTGACGGGAAACAGAGGTCCAGGTATTAGTGGCTACACCATTGACTGCCAGAATTTCCATACCTGGCTCAAAACCTGACTGACTGGCAATAGAGCCAGCTTCAACATCCCCTACCACTGGCGCCAGACCGCGCTCACCGCCAGTAAAGATGATCGCAAAAAAGGCAATCGCCAGAATAAAATTAGCCATGGGACCAGCAACCACAATTGCCATCCGCTGCCATACAGTTTTGCGATTAAAGGAAAAAGGCAGATCCGCTGAGTCTACATTGCCCTCACGCTCATCAACCATCTTGACGTAGCCACCCAGGGGCAACAGCGCAAATACAAACTCGGTGTTTTGTTTGTCTCGCCAGGTCAGTAGAGCTCTACCAAAGCCGATGGAGAAACGTTCAACTTTGACCCCACAGCGCCGGGCCACCCAAAAATGGCCAAACTCATGAATGGTTACCACCAGCCCTAGGGCCACAAAGAAGTAAAAAATTGTCTGCAGTAAATCCATAAACTAGAGCTCAATCTGCGAAATATACTTTGCGCTGTGATGGCGCGCTTTTTGGTCGGACTCTTGGACTCCGTGCAGCGAGTCTGGTTCAGAAATACCTAGCCCAGACAGAGTATTATCCACAACCTGTGGAATCTGAGCAAAACCTATACGCCCATCTAGAAAAGCCTGCACTGCAATCTCATTGGCCGCATTGAGAATAGCCGGAGCATCGCCGCCTGCAGCGGCAGCATCAAAGGCCAGTTGCAGACAGGGAAAACTTTGCATGTCCGGCCGCTCGAAGTCTAATCGAGCCACTTCAAACAAATTTAAATCTGCCACACCAGACTCTATGCGGTCAGGCCAGGCGAGAGCATGGGCTATAGGTGTGCGCATATCCGGATTGCCCAGCTGGGCCAACACAGAACCGTCTCTATACTGCACCAGACTGTGAATTACACTCTGGGGATGCACTACCACTTCAACTTGCTGAGGGCTAACATTAAACAGCCAGCAGGCCTCGATTAACTCCAGCCCCTTGTTCATCAAGGTGGCCGAATCTACCGATATTTTGCGCCCCATGGACCAATTGGGGTGAGCGCAGGCCTGTTCCGGGGTAATCCCCTGCATCTGCTGCGCTGACCAGCCGCGAAAAGGCCCGCCGGAAGCAGACAACAGTAATTTGCTGATCCCAGAAAGTTCAGGCTGGCTATAGTCGGCGGGCAGACATTGAAATATAGCATTGTGCTCGCTATCAATAGGCAACAACATAGATCCAGAGGCCGCGACTGCACGCATAAACAAGTCTCCAGCCATGACCAGAGACTCTTTATTGGCGAGAAGTATCTTTTTACCAGTGGTGACTGCAGCCATGGTAGGCAGCAACCCTGCAGCGCCAACAATAGCAGCCATCACTGTATCCACCTGAACCGCACTGGCTACCTGACAGAGCGCCTCGGCGCCAAAGAGCACCTCAGTTTTGCAGCCTGAATCCTTCAGCAGCCCACGCAGCTTATCTGCACCTGCCGCATCGTTAACCACCGCAAACTGAGCTCCATGGCGCAGGCACTGAGCGGCTAGTTTTTCAATTTGCAGATTGCCGGTCAGCGCAAATACTTCGTATTTATCAGGGTGTCTGGCAATGACGTCCAGAGTGCTTTCACCTATGGAACCCGTAGCCCCTAGCAGAGTAATAGCTTGCATAAATTAACGCAGACTCAGTTGGCTGAGCAGCAGAGCAAACAGAGGCATGCCCGCCATAATGCCATCGATGCGATCGAGTAATCCGCCATGGCCAGGCAGCAGCTGACTGCTGTCCTTAACACCACTGTGGCGCTTAATCATGCTCTCGAAAAGATCACCCAGCACAGAGTAAAGAGCAACTGGAAACAGCAAAATAAACCAGTTTTGAATATCAGTGTCGGGTAGAAACCAGATTAATCCCATAATCAGCGGTAACTGCAGAGCCAGCCCACCGGCAAAGCCCTCCCAGGTTTTACCCGGGCTCACTATGGGCGCTAGTTTGTGCTTGCCAAAAAGATTACCCGCTATGTAGCCACCTATGTCGGCGAATGCAATCACAACAATTGCCAGCAACAGCAACCAGGCGCCAAACTCTCCGTGCAGTATTGAGGCCACAGCTGCCCAGGTAGCCACCAGCAACAGCAGTCCGATCAGACCCAGCACCGGCTTCGGCGACCACAGAATTGCGCTTGAGGGATAGCCTTGAATCCACAGAAAAATAATTGCCCAGAGCCCCACAGCAATCAGGCTAATCTGTGTGCCAAGTTCAAAATCAAAGGAGGAATACAGGCCAATAGAGTAACTACAGGCCAAAAGCGAGAGCAACAGCAAAGCCAGAAAACCTAGCCTGCCAGCCTTGGAGCTGATTTTAATCAGATGGCTCCACTCCCAGCCTGCTACCAAAACTAGCAGTATCAGCGCCAGAGAAAACCACATAGGTGAGAGGTATACCAACATGCCCAGTAGGACAGCCAACATTACAATAGCTGTGAGAACCCGCTGTTTAAGCATGGGCGCTTTCACCGGTATCCAGTTCAGAGACATTGCTGTTCTCTTCGCGGAGACCAAAGCGGCGCTGGCGGGAGTAGTATTCTTCGATAGCTATTTGCAGGGCTTTGGCATCAAAATCAGGCCAGTAACAGTCAGCAAAATACAGTTCGCTGTACGCTAGCTGCCACAGCAAGAAGTTGCTAATACGCTGCTCACCCGCTGTGCGAATGCACAGGTCTGGGGCAGTAATGCCACCCTGCTGCATATATTTATTAAACAGATCTTCATCTATATCAGTGGAGCGCAGGCGACCCATCTGCACCTCAGAGGCCAGAGTCTGAGCAGTGCGCGCTATATCCCAACGACCACCGTAATCAACACAGAGATTGAGAGTGAAGTTACCATTGGCAGTCATGGTCTCGGTATCGTTGATCAGGCGCTTAAGCCGGTCGCTAAAGTTGCTGCGATTGCCTATTACCCTGAGGCGAACGCTATCGTCGCGCAGGGTCTTGGCTTCTTTCTTGAGGTAGGAGGAGAATAGCGACATCAGGCCGCGCACTTCCAAATCCGGTCGTTTCCAGTTTTCACTGCTGAAGGCAAACAGAGTCACTGTATCTATACCATTGTCACGGGCAGCATCAAGAGTTCCGCGAATACGCTCAACTCCAGCCTCATGACCAGTGATACCGCCCAGGCCCCGCTGCTTAGCCCAGCGATTGTTGCCATCCATAATAATGGCAACATGCTTGAGCGGATGGGGAGATACTATGGAAATTGGATCTGCCATAATGTTCAGTCTGAGGAGATTAAATCTCCATCAAGTCCTTTTCTTTGGCCAGCAAGGCCTCTTCGACTTTCGCCACAAATCGATCCGTGATCTTCTGAATATCGTCCTGAGCCTTGCGCTCCTCGTCTTCGCTAATATCTTTGGCTTTTTGTAGCTCTTTGATATCAGAGATCACATCGCGACGAATATTGCGAATTGAAATGCGGGCACCTTCGGCCTCAGCCTTGGCCTGCTTTCCGTAGTGCTTGCGAGTCTCTTCGGTCAGCGCAGGCAGAGGCACGCGAATCACCGTGCCTGCTGTAGAGGGGTTTAGGCCCAGATCGGACTTCATAATAGCCTTCTCAATCTCTGGTACCAGGGACTTTTCCCAGGGAGTAACAGAGAGAGTGCGGGCATCTTCAATGGCAATAGATGCGGCCTGGCTCAGCGGCGTATCCACACCGTAGTAGTCCACGGAGAGCCCATCCAGAATGCTGGGGTGGGCCCTGCCGGTGCGAATTTTGTTAAAGGCACTGCCCAGTGCATCCAAGGCCTTGGACATACGCTCTTCAGCGTCTTGTTTTAGTTCATCAATCATAGTGACCCCTTATCCCTCTTCAATCAGCGTGCCCTCGGCACCGCCAACTACCAGGTTAAGTAAAGCGCCCGGTTTTGCCATACGGAAAACCCTGAGCGGCATATTATGCTCTCGACACAGACATATGGCAGTTAAATCCATAACCCCAAGCTTTTTGTCCAGCACCTGATCATAGGTTAGATGATCGTAGAGTTCGGCGCCCGGATCAAGCATTGGATCTGCGCTGTAAACACCATCTACCTTAGTCGCCTTGAGCACCACATCAGCATCAATTTCAATACCGCGCAGACAGGCTGCTGAGTCGGTAGTAAAAAATGGATTGCCCGTGCCTGCTGCAAAGATAACCACATCGCCATCTTTAATATAGCGGATAGCGCGGCGGCGATCATAGTGCTCAACCACACCACTCATGGGTATGGATGACATCACATGGGAGGATATATTAGTGCGCTCCAGTGCATCGCGCATCGCCAGGGCATTCATCACCGTGGCCAACATCCCCATATGATCGCCAGTCACGCGGTCCATGCCAGCGGCATTGAGCGCAGCACCACGAAACAGATTGCCACCACCTATAACCAGTCCAACCTGGACCCCAATGCCCACAAGCTGGCCAATTTCCAGAGCCATGCGATCCAGCACTTTGGGGTCAATCCCAAAGCCCTCCTCGCCCATTAGCTCTTCACCACTAAGCTTGAGAAGGATACGTTTGTACTTTTTCTCTCTACCGGCGGTTGGCATAACTGCTCCTATCTATTTATTCGCTGGCACCTGCAACCTGAGCTGCTACTTCTGCCGCAAAATCAACTTCTTCAACCTCAATACCATCACCCACTTCAAAGCGCACAAATGAAGTGACTTCTGCGCCGCCAGCTGCAACCAGCTTGCCCACAGTGGTATCTGGGTCTTTGACAAAAGGCTGATCAAGCAGACTGCTCTCTTTCAAGAACTTGTTGACTCGCCCACCGATCATCTTCTCAATAATTTCTTCTGGCTTACCGCTCTCGCGAGCCTGGGCGGCAAAAATTTCTTTCTCAGCTGCAATCAGCTCTGCTGGCATCTGATCTGAACTAACCACCGCAGGGTTCACTGCCGCAACATGCATAGCTACATCTCTCGCCAGCTCTTCGCTGCCGCCAGTCATTCCAACTAGCACTGCGATGCGATTATTGCTGTGCACATAGCCACCAATTACTGGCGCTTCCAGACTAGCTGCTCGGCGAGCCGAGATATTTTCGCCGATTTTCTGCACCAGGGCTTCACGAGCGTTGGTCAGGTCGCCGGCCATAATGGCTGCTATATCAGTTTCTTTGGCGCTGAAGCCAGCATCCAAAACATTGTTGGCAAAGCCGAGAAAACCCTCGTCGCGAGCGGCAAAATCCGTCTCACTGTTGACTTCCATAATCATGGCATAGCCGCCTTCAGACTTAATTAGCACAATTCCGTCTGCCGCGGTGCGGCCAGCTTTTTTAGCCGCTTTCATGCCGCTGGACTTGCGCAATTCTTCAATTGCCTTGTCAATATCGGCTCCGGCTTCAGTCAGCGCTCTCTTGCACTCCATCATGCCCAAACCAGTGCGATCTCGCAGCTCTTTTACTAAAGATGCTGTTACCTGTGACATTGTATTCCTCTCTAAAACATTTAATCAGTTGGAAAAAAGGGGGCAGCGGCCCCCTTTTTACTTATTACCAGCGCTTTGGCCTGTTCGGCTGCAGTCGGAATTATTCCGCTGCGGCTTCCTTGGGCGCTTCTTCAGCTGCTGGAGCCTCAGCCGCTGGAGCAGGAGCCTCAGCTGCAGGAGCCTCAGCCGCAGGAGCAGCTTCAACAGCTACCTCTTCAACAAACTCATCCTTGCTAGTGATGGTGGCTGACTGCGCCTTACCTTCAAGAACAGCGTCCGCAATCGAGGCTGCATACAGCTTGATTGCGCGGATCGAGTCATCGTTACCTGGAATAACATAGTCAACACCGTCCGGGTCGCTATTGGTATCCACAATGCCTACAACTGGGATACCCAGCTTGTTGGCTTCGTTGATCGCGATACGCTCGTGGTCAACATCAACCACAAACAGAATATCAGGCAGACCGTTCATATCCTTGATACCACCTATGCTGTTCTCAAGCTTGTCCTTGGTGCGCGTGCGCATCAGAACTTCTTTCTTGGTCAGCTTTTCAAAGGTACCATCAGCCTCTTGGCCCTCCAGCTCGCGAAAGCGGCGGATAGAAGCGCGGATAGTCTTGTAGTTAGTGAGCATGCCGCCCAACCAGCGATGGCTGACATAGGGCATAGCGCAGCGCTCTGCTTGCTCTTTAACGATTTTTTGTGCGGCACGCTTGGTTCCGACAAAAAGAATTTGATTACCTTTAGCAGCGTGCACACGCAGAATTTCTAGCGCTTCGTTAAAAGCTGGCACAGTGTGTTCAAGGTTGATTACATGGACTTTATTGCGTGAGCCAAAGATGTACTGGCTCATTTTGGGGTTCCAGAAGCGGGTTTGGTGGCCAAAGTGCACACCAGCCTGCAACATATCTCGCATACTGACAGATGACATAAGTTTTCCTCTAAGGGTTAAGCCTCCACATCCCCCGATAATCAACCCGTTAAGCGATCTTGCTACTACTTTACAGGCACCCAGATTAGCGTGTCGGAATGTGTGTGTCGTTTAGTTAATAATTACCGCTGCAAGGACATCCCTACAACGGCGCGCTTTATACCATAACCAAACAGCCATATAAAGAAAAAATACCCAGAGATTTGCTGGCTCAAACCGGCTTCTGCGCCCCCACTGAGACTGGCTCAACGCCAAACGCACCGTAAAATAACTCTCAGGGGCCAATTCGGCTGGGAAATTTACCCACAGCACTCCCTCAATGACCAGAAGATGCGTACAATAGGCAACTTACAGAGTGCTTGAGAATATCAATGACAGTAGAACTTCGAACTCCAGATCAAATAGCCAAAATGCGCGTGGCTGGCCGGATGGCCGCAGAAGTGCTTGAAATGATTGGCGACTATGTTGTGCCTGGAGTTACCACCGAAGAGCTAGATAGAATCTGCCATGAGCACATAGTCAATATCCAAAAGGCGATTCCAGCCTGCCTGGGTTACCGCGGCTTTCCAAAATCCGTATGCACCTCGGTGAATCAGGTTGTCTGCCACGGTATTCCCGCGGACAAAAAGATACTTAAAAGCGGCGATATAGTAAATATAGATGTAACCGTCATTAAGGATGGCTGGTATGGCGACACCAGCAAAATGTATTCCGTGGGCAAGGTCCCCAGCCATGCTGAGCGACTGATCAAAGTCTCACAGGAATGTCTGTATAAAGGCATCGAAATGGTGCGCCCCGGTGTTCGCCTGGGGGATATAGGCCATGTTATTCAGACCCATGCCGAAGCTAACTACTACTCAGTAGTGCGCGACTACTGCGGTCATGGCATAGGGCCAGAGTTTCACCAGGAGCCACAGATACTCCACTATGGCAGACCAGATACTGGCTTGGAGCTGGTTGAGGGCATGACCTTTACCATTGAGCCTATGGTCAATGCAGGCAAGCACCAAACCAAGCTAAAATCTGATGGCTGGACAGTAGAGACCAAAGATGGGCGACTGTCGTCACAGTGGGAACACACTATGTTGGTGACTGCAGATGGTGTTGAAGTGTTTACCGCTCGCGGTGAGGAATCTTTCTAAAATTTTCGATTAGCCCGCTGGCCTGTCTGCTATCGCAGTGACGAGCCAGATCATGAGAAACTGAATTAATGTTGAGCGAACCCATACAGCTGCCCTCAGATTTGGCAGTGCCCTTATTTTTTGATCAAAAGCGTTTTCTTGCGGACCTGGGCAGCGGCGATCCGGTGACCGTCTTCCGGGATGCCCTAAATGCGGCTCAAAGCCATTTTTCTAGGCGCTTCCACGAGGGTGAAGATGTGCACAGCCTGGTCAATGAGGCTGCCCGTTTTGCTGATATTATTCTCTGCTATGCCTGGAGCAGATTTGAATGGGACGACAATATTAGTCTGATCGCCGTTGGCGGCTATGGCCGCGGCGAACTGCATCCCCATTCCGATATAGATCTGCTTATTCTTATGCGTCGCAATCGGCCACAGAAATATCGCCAGAGTATCGAGCAATTTCTGACTTTTTTATGGGATATTCAGCTTAAGATCGGCCACAGTGTGCGCTCCCTATCCCAGTGCGTGGACGAAGCCAAAGCTGATATCAGCATAGCCACAAACCTAATGGAAACCCGTCTGCTGTGCGGCGACAAAGCTCTGCGCCAGACCATGCTGAAAAAAACTGGCCCCAATAAAATCTGGTCATCCAGCAACTTCTATCGCGGCAAGATCGACGAACAGCGCGCCCGCCATCGCAAACATGCGGATACAGAGTACAACCTAGAGCCCAATGTTAAAGAGGCTCCCGGCGGCCTGCGGGACATACAGCTAATTAACTGGACCGCCAAGCGCCACTTCAATGTGCACAGGCGCTCGCTGCTGGTGCATGCCGGCTTTCTGTCCGAGGAAGAATATCTAACCCTGCGCCGGGAGGAGGAGTTTCTGTGGAAGGTCCGCTACGGCCTGCATCTTATCGCCGGCCGGCCCGAAGAGCGCCTGCTGTTTGACTATCAGCGCAAACTTGCCACCATGCTCGGCTTTCGCGATAGCGAGGGGCGCCTGGGTGTAGAGAAGTTTATGCAGCGCTATTACCAGGCGGTACTGTCGATACGCGAGCTGACCGATGTGCTTTTGCAATATCTGGACGAGGCTATTTACCGCAAAAACAAAGCCAAGGTTATCACCGAGATCAATGAGCGCTTTGTGATAAGGGACGACTACCTGGATACCAGAGGCGAAGATATCTTTATCAACCAGCCCTCCGCTCTACTCGAGCTGTTTGTAATTCTGGGTGAAAATGAACATATCAAAGATATTCGCGCCTCGACTATTCGCCAGATTCGTCTGCACAGAAATCTAATCAATGACGAATTTAGAGCAGACCCCATTAATCGAAAGCTATTTATGCGGCTGCTGCGCGCACCTTACATGCTATCCCTGCAGTTGCAGCGCATGAATCGCTACGGAATTCTCGGTAGCTATCTGCCCGAGTTTGGCAAAATTGTCGGTCAGACCCAGCATGATTTATTTCATATCTATCCGGTAGATGTGCACACTCTGCAAGTTGTCCGCAATATCCGACGAATGGCGCGACCAGAGGTAGCAGAGCAATTTCCAGTGGCCGCTCATATCTTTAAAAATCTACCCAAGCCCGAGCTGATTATTATTGCCGCCCTGTACCATGATATCGCCAAGGGGCGCGGCGGCGATCACTCGGTACTGGGCTCAGTGGATATTGCCGACTTCGCCGAGCGCCACGGGCTGCAATCTCAGGAAATCAAACTGCTGCAGTGGCTGGTCGAGAACCACCTGCTGATGTCCACAGTGTCCCAGCGAGAGGATATTTCAGACCCGGATGTGATCTACAAATTCGCCAAACACTGCGGCGATCTTATGCATCTAGAGTTGCTCTATGTGCTGACGGTAGCTGATGTTAATGCCACCAATCCGCAGCTGTGGACGGACTGGAAAGGCTCATTGATGCGCAACCTGTATTTTGAGACTAAACGCGCCCTCCAGCAGGGGCTGGGTGTGCCGGTGGATAAATCAGTATGGGTTGACTATGCCAAGACCGCAGCCCTTAGAATCCTAGCTGACGAGGCTATCACTGAGCAGCAGGCTCTGGCCGCGTGGAGTGATGTGGACCAGGAATTCTTTTTGCGCGAGCGGGCTGAGGATATAGCCAGCTTTACCCAGTCAATTATCGCCAATCAGCATCCAGGCACCCCGGTGGTAGTTCTCCGGGATGTGGGTGTAGAGATACCAGTGGCCACCCAGGTTTTTGTCCATGCCACAGATCGACAGAATATCTTTGCCATTATTGCCGCTGTGCTGGACCAGTTGCAGCTGAATATTCAGGATGCCCGCCTGCATACCACCAGCGATAATCGCGCCTTTGATGTGTTCTATATTCTCGACGACGAAAACCGCCCCATAGGCACAGACACTAATCTCTGCACTCTGGTAGCTGACTCGCTGAAGCAGGCCATTATGGACCCCAGTGCAGTCAAGTTTGATATCTCCCGGCGCACCTCGCGCCAGCTGAAGAACTTCACCCTTAAAACTCAGACCAGCCTGAGTAATGACACAGAGACCAACACCACGGTCCTGGAAGTGATAACTCCTGACCGCCCCGGCCTGCTGGCTCACCTAGCCAGTATATTTCTGCGCTTTGGCCTCAACCTCTATAATGCTAAAATCTCCACCCTGGGCGAGCGGGTTGAGGATACTTTTTACCTGACTGACTTCAGCCACAAACCATTGACCGATGAAGCCTTTGGTCAAAAACTTCAGCAGACTATCTGTTCTGAATTAGACGCGCGCAACTCTGAAGATACCTAAGTCAAGCTATGGGACAAAACCATGAACTCTAATCTCCAGTTGCTGCACCCCTACCCCTTTGAGAAGCTCAGGCAGCTTAAAGCCGGAACAGAGCCCCCAACTGGTCTGCAGCATATTGCTCTGTCTATAGGTGAGCCTAAGCACCAGGCCCCGGAATTTGTCAAACAGCGCCTGCGCGATACGGTCGACAAACTGGCTCTGTACCCAACCACCGCCGGCAGCCCGCAGCTACGTGAAGCCATAGGCCGGTGGCTGGAGCAGCGCTTTTCACTGCCCGCTGACACCATTGACCCAGACAGGGAGGTGCTGCCGGTTACAGGCACCAGAGAGGCCCTGTTTGCCTTTACCCAAACAGTGATAGACAGGGCTGACCGCAAGCCCTTGGTGGTTTCGCCCAACCCCTTCTACCAAATCTACGAGGGCGCAGCCTTACTGGCTGGTGCAGAGTTGCACTATCTCGACTGTAACTCGCAAAATGGCTTTATCCCCGACCTATCTCTGGTGCCAGAGCAGGTTTGGCAGCGCTGTCAGCTGCTGCAGCTCTGTTCTCCCGGTAACCCTACCGGCGCAGTTATGTCTCTGGCCCAGTACCAGCAGGCCCTAGAATTGGCAGATAAATATGACTTTATTCTGTCCAGCGACGAATGCTACTCAGAGGTGTATTTTAATGAGGACAATCCGCCACTGGGCTTGTTAGACGCCTGCTGGCAGCTGGGGCGCAGAGACTTTAGTCGCTGTGTGGTTTTTCACAGCCTGTCCAAGCGCTCTAACCTGCCTGGTTTGCGCTCCGGCTTTATTGCCGGCGACCACCGCCTGCTGCAGGACTTTCTTAAATATCGCACCTATCACGGCTGCGCCATGTCTCTACCCACCCAAGAAGCCTCAATTGCCGCCTGGACTGATGAGGTTCATGTAGTAGAAAACCGTCGCCTGTACCGAGAAAAATTTGCAGCGGTCACGGATATTCTGCGTGGCAAACTGGAATTTACTGAGCCCAGCGCCAGCTTCTACCTGTGGCCCAAAACACCGATCGACGATACCCAGTTTGCCCTGGGGCTTTACGCCCAGCAAAATGTAACTCTGCTCCCAGGCCAGTATTTATCGAGAGCTACAGCCACAGGCAATCCAGGGCAGAATCGCGTGCGCATGGCTCTGGTGGCAGACATCAATGAATGTGTTGAAGCGGCTCAGCGCATAGTGCGCTATGTCGACAGCTTAAAACTGTGACTCTGCACTATGTTAAAAAAACAACGCGCTGAATTTATCCTGCAACGGCTCAACCAGCTGTACCCAGAGACTCCTGTGCCTCTCGACCACAGGAATAACTTTGAACTTCTGGTGGCTGTTTTACTCAGCGCCCAGTGCACAGATATCCGAGTCAATCAGGTAACACCAGCCCTTTTCGCCCTGGCAGATAATCCCTTCGATATGCAGCATGTGCCTGTAGACAGTATCTATAAGATTGTTCGTCCCTGTGGTCTGGCACCACAGAAATCCAGCGCCATCTCCAAGCTATCAAAGATTCTGGTCGAGCAGTATGCAGGTGAAGTCCCGGATGACTGGAAAGCATTAGAATCACTTCCTGGTGTGGGCCATAAAACGGCTGGGGTGGTGATGTCCCAGGGCTTTGGCCATCCCGCCTTTCCTGTAGACACTCATATTCATCGCCTGGCCCAGCGCTGGGGGCTGACCAAAGGCAAGAGCGTCACCCAGACAGAGCGAGATTTAAAAAAACTCTTCCCCCGGGAAGCCTGGAATGCCCTGCATCTGCAAATTATTTTTTATGGCCGTGAGTTCTGCTCAGCCCATGGCTGCGACGGTCGCGTCTGTGACATATGCACCAGCTGTTATCCCAACCGCAAAAAACCCTTTGTGGCTCACAAGCCCTAGCAGTTTTGCTATGCTTAACCACCCAGATAACAAGGAAGACAATCAGTGATTACAGTATTTGGCATTAAGAACTGCGATACCATTAAGAAGGCACGCAACTGGCTAACAGACCAGGGCATTGAGTATCAATTTCACGACTTTCGCGCAAACGGTATAGACCGGGACAGAATTGAAACCTGGATCCAGCAGGCGGGCTGGGAGACAGTACTGAACCGCCGCGGCACCACCTGGCGCAAGTTAGATGCTGCTATTCAAGATACTGTTAACAGAGATAATGTCGCGGCCCTGCTCGCCGAGCACCCGGCAATGATCAAGCGCCCGGTGCTGGATATAGATGGCGATATCAGCATAGGTTTTAAGCCCGATTTATACCAAAGCATTTTTAACCTTTAAATAAGAGTAATAACATGAGTAGTCTGTACAGCTTAGCCGTTGGTGTTGGCACCAAAAATAGTCGCAATGAATGGCTGGAAGTTTTCTATCCGGGCCCACTGCTCCACCCGGATGAGGCTGTAGTCGATATTTTTCGCGTTAGTCTAGGCCAAGACAGTGGCGAAATTGAACCCAGCACTGAGCAACTGGCGGCCCTGGAATCGGCCCTGCGCCACAATGGCCACTCCGAGTTAGCCGAAGCTATGGTTGCGCTGGCCACATCAAATCGCCCTGTAGTGGCGGTTATGCTGGCCGAGGACAGTGCTCCGGCCACAGTGCCAGAGGGCTATTTAAAATTACATCTGCTCAGCCACCGACTGGTGAAGCCCCATGGCACAGATCTGAGTGGCATCTTTGGGGTATTAAAAAATATTGCCTGGACCAGCGCCGGCGCCATAGATATTGAAGAGCTTCCCGAGCGTCAGCTTGCCGCCCGCATGGTCGGACAGCCATTGTCAGTCGACTGTGTCGATAAGTTTCCCAAAATGGTCGACTATGTGGTGCCCTCCGGCATTCGCATTGCAGATACCTCAAGGGTTCGACTGGGCGCCTATGTGGGTGAAGGTACCACAGTAATGCACGAGGGCTTTATCAATTTTAATGCTGGTGCTCAGGGACCCAATATGATCGAGGGCCGAGTTTCAGCCGGGGTATTCTGTGGTGCTGGCTCGGATATTGGCGGCGGCGCGTCCATTATGGGCACCCTCTCCGGTGGCGGTAGTATGGTGATATCCATGGGCGAGAAGTGCCTGTTGGGCGCCAATGCCGGGCTGGGTATCTCTCTGGGAGATCGCTGCACAGTGGAGGCTGGCCTGTATATCACTGCCGGCACAGTGGTGACCATGCTCGACGATAAGAAGCAGGTCACAGCCAAGGTAAAAGCCAGGGACCTATCTGGCAAAAGCGATCTGCTATTTAGGCGCAACTCGGTCAGCGGCACAGTGGAGTGCCTAACCAATAAAAGTGCTGTTGAGCTGAATGAGGCTCTGCACTCGGCCAACTAAACCAAAGGTAATGGGGGAGACTACCTCCCCTATCAACCTGCGCCTAGGCGCCCAGTAGACTCTGCCCGCAAACTCTCACCAGATTGCCATTGATTCCCGCAGCCTGTGGACTCACAAAAAAGCCAATCACCTCAGCCACATCAATGGGCAGACCACCCTGTCCCAGCGAAGAGAGCCTGCGCCCCATCTGTCTGGTGACGAAGGGAATCGCCGCGGTCATCTGAGTCTCAATAAAACCGGGCGCTACCCCATTGACCGTAATGCCTCTGGCAGCGCAGGGCTCGGCCAGAGTCTCCACCATGCCAATAATGGCTGACTTGGAAAACCCATAGTTAGTTTGACCCCGATTGCCGGCAATACCACTAATAGAGGCAACACCAATTATTTTGCCGCCATTGTCCAGCAGATCAGTTTCCAGCAGTGCGGCATTGATCCGCTGAACACTACCCAGATTAACCTGCATCAGCATATTCCACTGCTGCTCGCTCATGCGCGACAGCATCTTGTCTCTGGTAATACCTGCATTGTGAACAATGCCATGCAGCGAAGATGTCTGAGCTGCGCAGAAATCTCGCAACAGGGTCTCGGCGCCATCGCTGGTAATATCTAGAGCCAATGCAAGCCCCCCCAGTCTGCGCATATTAGAGGTCAGCTCCTCCTCTGCCTGGGGTATATCCACACCAATCACTATGGCGCCATCCCGCGACAACACTTCGGCGATCGCCAGCCCTATGCCTCTTGCAGCTCCAGTGACCACCAGCATCTTGCCCATCAATGGCCGTCGCCAGTCTCCCTCAACTGGGGTTACCGGGCTGGCAGCGGTCAGCAGCTGAGCATTCATAAATGCGGAGCCCGCCGAGAGCATAAACCGCACCGGCGCATCAATAGAGGCTTCACCGCCTTTTTCCACCAGCAACAGATTGGCTGTGGCGCCATTGCGACCAATCTCCTTGGCCAGAGACTTAACAAACCCCTGCAGACCGCGCTGCACAGTGCCGTGATCTATGGTATCTGTGGCTGAGGCTTTTAAGCCAACCACAATCACCCGACCACAAGGTTTGAGAAATTTTATATTTTGATGAAAAAACTCATACAGCTCAGCACTCTGTTCGGCGCTGGCAATACCCGAGGCATCAAAGATCAGATGACCCCTCTGGCCCCCGACACTGTCGATAACCTGCACCTCCGCAGCCTGCAGAAAATGCTTAATCTGATCAGCAAACCTGGAACCCTCGGCACTGCCAATCAGCACCTCGCCACTGAGCACATGGGGTTGCGCAGCATCCTCGCGATCCAGCACTGCAGGCTCAGGTAGTCCCATGGCCGCAAAAAGCTTTTTGCCCACTGCTGAGTTGGCAAGTTCTAAATAGGTATCAGACATTTTATATTTCCCTGTTAACAACAATCAGCGCATTCTACCCCCAGGCTAGCAAATAGGATTGACCTAAATGACAGTTTCGCTGAAATTACCGTCATTGGCTTCCTGAGCCGAATCCCCTATCCTAGAGCAATATTCCACCATTAGACGAGACCCCTATTATGAGTGATATTCGCAAAGTAGCCATTGTCGGCGGCAACCGAATTCCCTTTGTACGCAGCAACACCTCCTACAGCCATGCCAGCAATATGCAGATGCTGACCGCCGCCCTGCAGGGCCTGGTGCAGCGTTTTGATCTTGAGGGTGAGCGCCTGGGGGAAGTTGCGGCGGGCGCTGTGATGAAGCATTCAAAAGATTTTAATCTGGCGCGTGAAGCCACATTGGACTCGGGACTGTCCCCCCAGACCCCAGCCTATGATGTACAGCAGGCCTGTGGCACTGGGCTTGAGGCAGCCATACTGGTGGCCAATAAAATAGCACTGGGGCAAATCGACTCTGGTATTGCTGGGGGCACAGACACCGCCAGTGACGCCCCTATTGCCCTCAATGAAAAATATCGTCAGATGATACTCAGCCTAAACCGCGCCAAGACGCTGGGCCAGAGACTCAGGGCGCTGGCCAGCATTCGCCCCAGCTTTATGGCCCCCTTTCTCCCAGCTAATGCCGAGCCCCGCACCGGGCTATCCATGGGTCAGCACTGCGAACTGATGGTCAAAGAATGGGGTATTAGCCGTGAGGAACAGGACCAGCTGACCTATCACAGCCACCAAAATTTAATTGCCGCCTATGAGCAGGGTTTCTTTGATGATCTGATCTGTGCCTTTAATGGCGTCGAGCGCGACGGCATTATGCGCAATACACCACTGGAAAAACTGGCGACATTAAAGCCCGCCTATGATCGCGAAAATGGCACCTTAACTGCAGCCAACTCCACCACATTGACCGACGGCGCTGCCACTGTACTGCTGGCCAGCGAACAGTGGGCCCATGAACGCAACCTGCCCGTTATGGCCTATCTCGCCCACAGTGAAGTGGCTGCCGTAGATTTTTACAGCCAGGGTGAACAGAGTGAGGGCCTGCTAATGGCCCCGGCCTACGCGGTGCCAAGAATGTTGGCGCGCGCCGGCTTAACATTGCAGGATTTTGATTTTTATGAGATTCACGAGGCTTTTGCTGCTCAGGCTCTGTGCACCATGAAAGCCTGGGAAGACAAAAATTTCTGCGTCGACAAGCTGGGGCTGGATGGGCCGCTGGGCAGCATTGACCGCACAAAACTCAACGTCAATGGCTCCAGCGTTGCCACAGGTCATCCGTTCGCAGCCACAGGGCCAAGAATAATTGCAACATTGGCAAAATTATTGGAACAAAAAGGGAGTGGCCGGGGTCTTATCTCTATATGTGCTGCTGGCGGTCAGGGTGTAACAGCCATTATCGAAAGATAAACCGCAGAGCAGGCCCGGTTTTCTCCCCCAAAGGGGTCTTACGTTGGTAAAAGTAGGGCCCCTTTTTTAATGGCTGTCGGTAATTGTCAAATGACTGCCGGCGGCCAAGATATTTAGGCCTTTGCTGCATTGGCCAGTATAAGGCGCACAAATTCCGGCAGCAGTTTTTGTGGCAATGTATGGCCCATACCATCAAATAATTCCAGTTGGGCATGGGCAATGTGCCTGGCTGTATCCTCACCGCCATTAACTGGCACCAACACATCCTGCATGCCATGAATCACCAGCACAGGCACCTTAATTGTTTGCAGCAGTGCTCTGCGCCCCGGTGCAGTACGAATAGCAGCAATCTGGCGCATATAACCGGCCGGATTACTGGAGCGCTTATGCTCGGCCACTACAAGGCTGCGCACCTGATCGTCGGACATAGGATAGGCAGGACTGCCAATTGTCTGCCATATATCCACCGCATTATCCAGCGCACTGCGCTCTGGGGTTACTGGCTTAATCATTTCCGCCGATACTTTTAACGAGGGAACCCCCTTCCCCCGCTCACCACTGGTAGACATAATCGAGGTCAGTGAAAGAATTCTATCTGGATACAGCCCAGTCACCAGCTGGCTGATCATACCGCCCATAGACATACCCACAATATGCGCCTGAGCTATATTCAAGGCATCCAACACACCCACTGTATCGGCCGCCATATCATTTAAGCTGTAGGGCGCAGATACAGGAACACCCAAATAGGATTTAAGAAACAGGCGCAACAGCCCGGGCGCACTGACGCCATCCATCTTGTCGGTGAGGCCAATGTCGCGATTATCAAAGCGGATCACATAAAACCCACTGTCCGCCAACATCTGACAAAATTCCACCGGCCATCTAACCAGCTGATTATAGAGCCCAGCTACCAGCAAGATCGCCGGATCGCCGGGCTGACCAAAGTCTTCATAGGCCATTTTAAGACCGTTGGAGTGCAGGAATTTGGTTTCCCGGTCACCAAAAATAGGATTTTTCTCGCTCAAACTTATGCTCTTTTTATAGGTGTAATGTCAATTATGCCCCTGTCTAGAGGGCGCTATTCTAGGCTAGCAATTCCTATAGCCTGCTCTCCCGCCTGTGGCTTTACTAGGGCGTTACTATATTAAAGTTATCATTGCTCTCACCCAGCAGCGAAAAGAACTTCAATAGTTTTAATACGCTGCCATCAACCTGTAACTCATCAGTGGTCAGCAACTGCTGTATACCCACCTGACCCAACAGCAAATCCACAAATAGATTTTTAGTCAGCGCAATGCTGGCATCGGCATTGTTCGCTGCGGGCAGCTGCTGATAGTGCAACACTGAGTTGCGCACAGTCAGCACAAAGTTTTGCTGCTGATCGGTAAATAGCACATTGATCACCAATAACTCAGCCTCGGCTTTTTCGGCGTCCAGCCGAACCGACAGGGCCTTCATAAACTGCATAAGGGGCACCTGCTGCACAAAGGCCCTGGCTAGCCCGGGGTCATAGAACTGCTCTCGGCTCTCGGACTGCAGCTCTAGCGCCCCAGACAGATAGATATCCCGCCAGGGGCCAGACTCGGCCTGATAGCCCAGCTGTCGATAGGCATAGGCCAGCATCTGCAGAGCGGCATCATTATCCGGCTGGGCAAATACCAGGTGATTGAGCACTTCGGCCACCCAGCGATATTCGCCCCGCTGCATAGACTCAGAGGCTTTATGCAGGATAGCCTCAGCGCCACCCATAAACTCCACATAACGCACAGAAGACTGCTCCGGGGGCAGCGGATTTAGCTGTGCCGGATTGCCCTGATACCAGCCAAAATAATGCTGATAAACCGCCTTGCTGTTGTGACTGAGGGTGCCGTAGTAACCCCGCAGATGAAAATTGCCCGCCAGACTTTTCGGCAGTTTCAGCCGCTCGGCTATCTCGCTGGGGGTATAACCCAGGTTGGCCAGTCGCACTGTCTGGTCATGGGTAAACTTGTACATATCCTGTTGCTGTTCCATCTGGGTAATAATTCGATCGTGCCCCCAGGTCGGCCAGTGATGACTATTAAAAAACACCTCTACTTGGTCCAGTCGATCTATGGACTGACCAATATAATCACTCCATAACAGCGCATCCCGCACCTTGGCTCCACGCAGAGTCAGCACATTGTGCATCACATGGGACAGCACCTCGGCGCCGCAGAAAGCTTTGTGCTCAGGCAGGTAAAAGGTTAATTCCGCCGGCGCTTCCGAGCCGGGCATATTGTAAAACTCAAACTCTACACCATCTATACTCAGGGCCATTTCAGGCTGATCAATAACCAGAGTAGGCTGCAAAATCGAGGTGCTGCCATAGATAACCTGCTTACCCAACCCAGCATCCACATGCCCTTCGGCAGAGCGAGGCAGGCTGTTGCCAAACATATAGACACCGCGCCTGGTCATGGCCGGCCCAGCGATAATATTCTCGCTGGTGGACTCTTCCATAAACCCAGCTGGCGCAATAATAGGCACGTTATTATCAGCCGCCTGCTGGCTGTTAATCAGAGATAGCACACCACCAAAATGGTCGATATGACTATGGGTAAAAATAACGCCGGTCAGTTTAATATCACCCAGGTGCTGCTCTGCAAAAGCCATGGCCGCTTCGGTGGTTTCCATAGTGGTCAGAGGGTCTACCAGAATCCAGCCTGTGTCACCTTTGATCAGGCTAGTATTGGCCAGATCAAATCCCCGCAGCTGATAGATGCCTTCATCCACTTTAAATAGTCCGCGGATATTATTCAGCTTGGCCTGGCGCCACAGGCTCGGATTCACTGTATCCGGTGCCTCGCCCTGTATAAAGTCATAGGCGCCGGCATCCCATACCTGAACGCCACTTTTGCTGATCAGCGCGGTGTTTGGCGCTTCGGCGATCATGCCACGGCGGGCATCTTTAAAGTCTTGCTGGTTATCCAGATCCAGGTTGTCTGCGAAGGTTTTATTGCTGGCAATGGTGAATTCACTAGCCCCGGTATGAGCTGAGTCAGTTACTATAGAATTCTTTGGTTGATCACATCCAGTGGTTAAGGCAAAGATAGCAAAAAGGCTTGCTAATGCAGGAGCCATAGAGCCTTTACTGGGATTGATACTTATCATTTTGCTTACTCTCTTATTATTTTTATCGTTACATTAACCTAGCTTACATTGCCTTTCTAACGAACATATTTCAATATAAAAACCTGTTAAAGACCGAAGCAAGGCGCTCTTAAAGAGACCTTGGCGCTGGCTATCAAACCTGCTGCTGAAGATAAGCAGTGAAGGCAGCCCCTATTTGCAAACGCCACCCACTGCAAAAGCTGCACATATACAAAAACGCCACCAACCCAAAGAGAGTTGATGGCGCATTTTCTATCAAACTAATCAGTTGCGGTTAAAGCACTTCAAACAAACCAGCAGCACCCATACCACCACCAACACACATAGTGATAACCACATACTTCTCACCGCGACGCTTACCTTCCATCAACGCATGCATAACCATACGCGCACCACTCATACCAAAGGGGTGACCAATAGAAATAGAACCGCCATTAACATTCAAACGCTCCATAGGAATGCCCAACTTATCGCGACAGTACAGAACCTGCACCGCAAACGCCTCGTTCAGCTCCCAAAGACCAATATCATCCATCTTCAAACCATTGCGCTGCAGTAACTTAGGAATGGCGAAAACCGGGCCAATACCCATCTCATCAGGCTCGCAACCAGCAACCGCCATGCCGCGGTAGACACCCAGAGGCTCCAGATTGCGCTGAGAAGCCAGAGTACCATCCATCAGAACAACAGCAGCAGCGCCGTCAGATAACTGTGAGGCATTACCTCCAGTGATGGTGCCGCCATCGCGGACCGCCTTCAAACCAGATAGGCCTTCAATATTAGTACCAGGACGGTTGCCCTCGTCCTTAGTCAGAGTCACTTCCTCTTTAGAAACCTCACCAGTTTCACGATCAGTCACCAACTTAGTGGCAGTCACAGGCACAATTTCATCGGCAAACAGACCAGCTTCCTGAGCCGCAGCAGTGCGCGCCTGAGAAATTACTGAGTACTCATCCTGAACTTGACGAGAGATATTGTAGCGCTTGGCCACAGTCTCAGCGGTGTCCAGCATAGGCATATGAATCAGAGGGGCATGCTTCATAGCCAGCGGATCCGCCACACGGTGGGCGTTAAACTTCTCGTTTTGAATCAAGCTGATGCTCTCACAGCCACCGGCGATCACCACCTGAGAACCATCGTTAGTAATATTGTTAGCGCCGATAGAAATCGCCATCAGGCCAGACGAACACTGACGGTCAATAGTAGCGCCAGCCACAGAAACAGGCAGACCAGAAGCCATAGCCGCCTGACGACCCAGATTCATAGTCTGGGTGCCCTGCTGCATCGCCGCACCCATAATGCAGTCATCGATCTCAGCTGGATCAACACCGGCACGGGCAACAGCTGCCTTGATAGCATGGGAGCTCATAGAGGGTGATTCCAAATCGTTGAATGCACCGCGGAAGGCCCGCCCAATCGGCGTGCGAGCTGCTGAAACAATTACTGCTTCTTTCATAACAAATTCCTTAATTTTCAGTGTTTTATGGTTATTTATTAAACTAGATTATAAAGAGAAATTACCCCTGAAGAGCCGCCATGGCCTTCATTAAAAACTTCTCGGTTTGCTTGCCACCAGATTCCAGCGGCTGATGATTTTTGGTGTCACTGAGCTGATCCCACTGAGCCACAATCAGATCGGGATTCTGCTCATCTTTCGACATAAAGATGCCATCAGTTTCGTACATACCAGCCACAGCGTAACCGCCGGCACCGGCACAGAGAATAGTTCGGGTTGGCGCCTTCTTATCGCACAGAATAAGCGCTCCCGCAGTCACAGATTCCGCAGTCAGCATGCCCAGCACTTCTGGAGGCATAAGGTCTTCAGTCATACGGGTGCCAGCTGTGGGCGCCAGGGCATTGACATGAATATTGTTCTTGCCGCCTTCAAGCACCAGCGTATTCATAAAACCCAGCACCGCCATCTTGGCTGCACCATAGTTGGTCTGGCCAAAGTTACCGTACATGCCGCTAGAAGAGGTGGTCATTACAATGCGGCCGTAGTTCTGCTCGCGCATAATGTCCCACACCGCCTTGGTACAGTTGACCGAACCCATCAGGTGTACATCCATCACCAGCTGAAAGTCAGCCAGGTCCATTTTAGCAAACGACTTATCACGCAGAATGCCGGCGTTATTGATCAGAATATCAACACGGCCCCACTTGTCCATGGCCTGGGCTACCATATCCTGCACTTCATCAAACTTGGCCACATTGGCACCATGAGCAAAGGCTTCACCCCCGGCGGCTTCAATCAAACCAACTACTTCCATGGCCGCATCCGAAGACGCACCTGTGCCATCTCTGGCGCCACCCAGGTCATTGACCACCACCTTGGCCCCACGCTCAGCCAGAGCCAGTGCATGAGAGCGCCCCAAGCCATTGCCCGCGCCAGTAACTATAGCCACCTGCCCTTCAAAATTAATACTCATTGTCTACCTCAATACCCTATATCAATGGATTATAAATGGACTTAATTAGCCATCTGTACGCTGAGCCATTCAGCAACCAACGCGGGCTTGTCGCCACCTTCAATCTCCACCGAGACCTCAACCTTAAAGTCAAACTGGCCCGGGCGCTTCTCGTTAATTTCCACCACTGTGGTATGGCAGCGGATTTTGCTGCCCACACGCACAGGAGCTACAAAACGCACCTTATCGAAGCCTTTGTTCACACCCATATAGATGCCTTCAATCAGCAGGTTATAGCTCTCGGAAAAGTAAGACAGCATAGACAGGGTCAAAAAGCCGTGAGCTATGGTGCCACCAAAGGGAGTTTTAGCTGCAGCCTCTGGGTCTACATGAATAAACTGTCGATCCAATGTGCATTCGGCAAACTCATTGACCTGGTCCTGAGTCACCTCAAACCAGTCGGTAGGCTCGCACACATGGCCAATATACTGAGCTATTTCAGATTTTTTTATAATTTGTGGCATAAACTTGGTCCTGGGTTAGCTTGATTTATAGCCGCCAGATAGTTACCCAGCGACTGACTTAACTGTAACGGAATCTCTGCCTTGCTATTCCTGCGATTCATCATATTAGTTGCTGCCGCGCTCCAGCGCTATCACTGAAACTAATATCAATCATTGAATACCAATAGCGAGCATTGGCTCGTTTAGGGCAGGCTATCTATTGGCAGTAATAATGCCATATATGACCGCGGTGCCCAATAGCAAAAAGGCAGCCACAGGGCTGCCTCGTTGATTTTCATGACCCTAGAGTCAATTACCAGCCGCAGGAGCGGTCCTGGTTCTGTTCCTTTAACCAGGCATTGAGCGGCGCAAAGTAATCAATAATTGCGCTGCCATCCATGCTGCGCTGTCCTGTGATTGCCTCCATAGCATCCGGCCAGGGCTTGCTCTGCCCCATGGCCATCATATTACTCAGCTTTTTACCGGCGAGTTTATTGTTATAGATAGAACATTCATGCAGTGGCCCATCCTGACCAGCGGCCTCACAGAGAGCCTTGTGGAACTGGAACTGCATAATAAATGACAAAAAGTATCTGGTATAAGGCGTATTGCCTGGCACATGGTACTTGGCGCCCGCATCAAAATACTCTTCACCACGAGCCATAGGTGCGGCTATACCCTGGTACTGCTCACGCAGCTGCCACCAGCCCGCATTGTAGTCCTCTGGGGCTATGTCGCCGGAAAATACCTTCCAGCGCCACTCATCAATCATTTTGCCAAAGGGCAGGAAGGCAATTTTTTCTAAGGCCAGCTTCATCTGCTTATTGATGGTCGCTTCATAGCCCTGGGTGACTTCTCCCAAAAGCCCTTTTTCCTGAAGGTAACCGGGGGTCATAGACAGTTGAATCGTGTCGCCTATGGCCTCGTGAAAGCCATCGTGGGCACCCCCTTTAAATACCGAGGGCAAATCCTTGTACAGCAAGTAGTAGTAAATATGCCCCAGCTCGTGGTGCAGGGTACCAAACTGCTCGCTATTGATCTCGACGCACTGCTTAACCCTTGGATCATTGCCATCATCAAAATCCCAGGCGCTGGCATGGCAGACTACATTGCGATCTCTGGGCTTTTTGAGCATAGAGTTTTTATAAAAGCTCTCGGGCAGAGCCGGCATTCCCAGGCTGGTGAAAAAGCCCTCGGCGGTTCTGGCCATTTTTACCTCATCCCATTCCCTGGCCTGCAGGGCTGCGGTTATGTCTACCTGAGACACCCCCGGATAAGGCTCCATAATCCCGTAGATATTATCCCAGGTTTGCGACCACATATTGCCCAGCAGATGGGCTGGTATAGGAGCGTCCAATGCCACCTTGGCACCATAGGTCTCATTGAGCTTAGCCCGCACATGGCAGTGTAGTTGGTCATAGAGAGGCTTTACCTCATCCCAGAGTCGGCGAGACTCAATGGTAAAGCTATTGCTGTCCATATCGTAGCCGCCCTGCCACAGCTCGGCGAGATTTTTGTAGCCAAAGTCCTGGGCTCCAAGATTGCCGATCTCCACGAAGCGCTGGTAATCGGCGCGGTAAGGTGGCGATACCTGGCGCCAGCCCTGCCAGATATCCAGCAGCTCGTCGTAGTCCCGCGACTCAGCCAGCACAGCTTCCAGCTCCTGCAGCTCTCGACAGACACCCTCTGCATTGCAGTACTTGCCGGCGCCGTACTGCCCCTCCATATTAGTTAGAATGGCCGATAGCTCTGCCTGTAACTCGGGGTCATCCGGAGCCGGAGCCGAGGAGCCCCGCAACATTAGCTCAATCCCTCGGGCTGTCTGCTGGTCCATCTCTGTCCCCAGATACTGCTTGGCCTGCTTAACCATGGCGCTTTCAAAGGCCAGCCCCCGCTCTCCAGCGGCAGCAGCCAGAATCGCAGTATCATCGGTAATATAAGTGTTGCGCACCCAGTAGGCAGCGCGAGCCTCGCGGGCCAGCTCACGACCCTCGACCTCCATACGCGCCACAAAGTCAGCGGCAGATTCCCGAGGTTCCTGATCAGGCGCCTGGCCACAGCCCAGCAGCATGGCAACCGCAGTTAGCAGTAATAGCCCTTTAGTTTTCATAGTCTTTCCTCTGCAGCCGGGGCTCAGTCAGCGCCGCGCATCATCTTATTGATCACCGGCGATATCAGCAGCATCAGCAGCGCTATACCCAGTGCTATGTAACCCACCTGAGCATAGACATCCACATAACCCGCCTTGGCCGCGGCCACATTGGTCATTTGACCACCAATGGTCTCAGCGCCAGTGGTTCTCGCAATCACGCCAGCCAGATAATTGGACAGACCAGAGTAGAGGAACCAGGCGCCCATGGTCATGCCCACTATTTTTGCTGGCGCCAACTTGGTTACAGCAGAAAGGCCTACTGGCGACACCATCAGCTCCCCCATGGTGTGAATCCAGTAGATCAGGAAAATAAAGATCACCGGCGTAAGACCCACAGCGCCACTCCCCTGCATACCGGCTACCAGGGCCAGAAAGCCCAGCCCCGCCATAGCGACGCCCAGAGCAAATTTAACCGGCGTTGAGGGGTTGAGCTTGCGTCTGGCCAGCCACACCCAGAGCCAGGCCATAAGGGGCGCAAACAAAAAGATAAAGCCGGCATTTAATGACTGAAATACCGGACCTGGCACAGACCAGCCCATAATTTCACGGTCTACCAGGCGAGCTGTAAACAGATTGAGGGATGAACCCGCCTGCTCAAATAGCGCCCAGAATGGAATCTGTGCCAACACAAAATAGATAGCAGCCAGCATACGCGAGCGCTCATCGCCCTGTAACTGGGTAAAGGCATGACTGACCAGCCAGATAAACATCAGAATGCCCACAGGCCCCAGTATTCCGCCCACTAAATCAGCATTCATCACCAGCAGCATAGAGACAGCGATAATACCCAGCCCCACCGAATAGCAGAGCCACTCCACATTGATGCCAAACAATACTTTTTCCTTGAGCTTCTCAACGCTGGGGGGCTCGGCCTTGCCGTCCAGCCAACTCTGGCAGGAGAGGAAAATAACCAGCCCCAGCAGCATGCCGGCCCCGGCCAGACCAAAACCGTACTTCCAGCCGTGCACTATGCCCAGATAGCCGCAGGACAGAGAGGCTAAAAATGCGCCTATATTGATACCCATATAAAAGATAGTGAATCCCGAGTCTCTGCGCGCATCGCCAAAGCCATACAGGGAGCCCACGATGGTGGATATATTGGCCTTTAAAAAGCCCACGCCAGCAATAATTAAGGCCAGAGATAGGTAGAGAATATTGAGGTATTTCTCCTCAGTCTCAACGCTCATAGTGAACTCTGAACGATCAATACTGGGGACCAGGCCAACAGCCCCTGGCTCCGCTATATCCATACTGGTCTCAGTAAAGCTGACATAGGAACTACCCAAATCTGTAACAATCTGCTGGCGCGCATCACCCCCACGGCCATCGAGAATAATCTCGTACTGATTGTCGCCATGACTGATCAACTGCCTGGAGCCCTCACCCTCAAAAGCCATACCAAAATGGCCGAAGGTCAGCAGTATGGCGCCGAATGTCACCGCCTTGCGGGCACCCAGATAGCGGTCGGCCAGGGACCCACCAATAATGGTCATCACATACACCAGCGCCCCATAGGCGCCATAGAGCACACTAGAACTCTCATCGGACATCAAAAAGTGCTGGGTGAGATAGATAATCAGCAACCCACGCATTCCATAGTATGAGAAACGCTCCCACATTTCGGTCAAGAACAAAATTACTAGACCGCGGGGATGGCCCAGAATGGTTTTTTCTGCTGACTCAGCCATAGAGACTTTCCTTCAATTGGTAATCTTTTAATTGTTATTGTTGTCGCAATAGGTACTAGCGAACCGACGGACTAGACATTAGCACAGACCAGAGTTGCAGGTAAGCTGAAGTTTCCCCTGACTCAGACTTAAATAGTAGTAGAATTGGCGTCAAATCTCTGTCTAATGGCACGGATTCAAGAGACAGTAAGTCGAGCTCTGGTTAAGGTATAAAAATAATATTAAATCTGGGGGAAATTGCTGATGAGCATTGAGCTAGAGCAACAAAACGAGCTGAAAGAACTGCGCGCAGAAGTCACTGACTGGATAAAACATAATAAACCAGCAGACCCGGGATTTTTGCTACCGCAAACTTTTATGGAGGTGGGTTCCGAACCAGTTCTGGACTTTCTCCGGGAATGGCAGCACAAAGTTTGGTCCGCCGGCTATCTGGGAATGGCATGGCCCGAAAAATACGGCGGCCGCGGCCTTAGCCCCGCTCATCAGAACCTGGTCGATGCCCAGATGAAGCTGGCTCGAGTGCCTATCTGCTTCAATGTTATAGGCCTGGGCTGGGCCGGCCCTCTTATTCTAGACAAGGGCACAGAATACGAGCGAGAGAAGTATCTTAAAGGTATTCTCAATGCTGAAGATATTTGGTGTCAGGGTTTCTCAGAGCCCAATCATGGCTCGGATCTGGGCAGCATCCAGACCAGGGCGGAGCGCGACGGCTCAGACTATATAATCAATGGCAGCAAAATCTGGACCACCATGGGCAACTATGCCAAGTACATGATTCTGCTGGCCCGCACCGAGGCCCAGGCTGAGCGCAAATACAATGGGCTTTCATTCTTTCTCGCCCCTATGAGCGCAGAGGGCATCAGCACCCAACCCATTCAGAAACTGACCGGTGAATATGGCTTTACCGAAACCTTCTTTACCGATGCCCGCATTCCCGCCGACTGTATTATGGGCGAAGAGGGTCAGGGCTGGCGCATTGCCATGCAAACATTGCAGTATGAACGCGGTGCCGAAGCCGGCGCTGCCGGTGGCATCTCTATTCTGTCCATAGTAATGAATGATCTTCTAAAGATGGCAGCCAAGGTTGAACGCGAGGGCCAGCCCCTGCTTAAAGACCATGTCACCAGAGATAATCTGGTCAAGCTGCTCATCGAAGAGAAGGCCCTGCATCTCACAGATAAGCGTCTAGGCATCCCCGCCCTCTGCGCTGATTACCCCAACTCTCTGTCTCTATCTGGCAAGCTGCGCAGCACCGAGTTCTATAGGCGCATGCGCCAGTATGCGCAGAGCTTGCAGGGCACCCAGGGTTCTCTCTATGTAGGTGATGATCAGGCGGTAGATGGTGGTTTTTGGCAGCGCGCCTATTTAAATAACTTCTCTACCACCATAGGTGGCGGCACCAGTCAGGTGCAGGCCAACATAGTCGGCGAGCATGTGCTCGGCCTGCCCAAAGATTAGAGCGAGGACTCAAACAATGACAAGAAAAACTAATATGGCCCTCGCCTTTACCGACGAGCAGTCAATGATTCTCGAGAGCGCCAAAGGCTTTTGTAGCGACCGTTCCGATATCACAGCAGTGCGCAGCTTGCTGAGCTCTGCGAGCGGCTACAGCGCAGACATCTGGGCAGAAATGGTAGGCCTGGGCTGGACTGGTATAGCTATTCCCGAACAGTACGGTGGCTCAGAGCTTGGCATAGGTTCCACGGTCCCTCTGGTAGAGAGCATGGGCCGCAATCTGCTCAGTACGCCCTATATTTCCACCACCATGGCCTCTCAGGCAATACTGCGCGGTGGCTCCGAAGAACAAAAAGCCAAATGGCTGCCCCTGGTAGCCGAGGGCAGTGTAGGTACCTTAGCCCTGCTGGACAACGAGGACTGGGGTGCCAGCGCCACCAGCTGTCAGCTATCCGCAGATATGCAACTTCAAGGTACCAAGCTGCTGGTCAATGACGCCGCAGTGGCCGACTTCTTTATAGTCTCCGCCTGTCACAATGGCGCACAGGTACTGGTGCTGGTTGAGGCCGCTCAGCTGGCAGAGGGAGCCCTGGGTGCCAAGGTGTTAATCGACGAGACCAAAAGGGCCTGTAATATTAATTTTAATGGGGTAACCCTCAGCCCTGAGGCAATTTTACCCCAGTCAGAGGCTGCGCTGCGCGATATCAAGTTGCTTGGCGCGCTGCTAACCGCTGCGGAGTCTACCGGTAGCTGCGCTGCAGCCCTGGATCTGGTAGTGGCCTATCTGACCAGTAGAATCCAGTTTGGCCGCCTAATTGGCTCCTACCAATCTCTAAAACACCCCACAGTGGATATATTAATCGGCATGGACTCAGCGCGAACCCTGATTTACCACGCTGCCACTGTGGTTGGCGATCAGTCCCTGGATCAGGATGCAGAGATTGCCTGCCGCATGGCCAAGGCCCAGGCGACCGAGGCCCTGCTGTATGCCGGAGATCGAGCCATTCAATTCCATGGAGGTATGGGCTTTACCTATGAATGCGACGCCCAGCTGTATCTGCGCAGAGCACTCTGGAGCCAGCATCAATTTGGTGATGCCCAGCATCACCGCACTCATCTGGCTAGTTTATTACTGGATTAAACCATGGGTTATAAAAAAATACTGGGGCTACTGGCGGTGCTGGCTGTAGCCAGCATAGCTGTGGTTATTGCCCTGCTGGATAGCGGCGCCGACCTAGAAACTATGGCCACAGCGGAGACCCAGATGCAGGAGCCTGACCCCTATTCGGCACGCAGCACTGCCAATGGTGAGGTTATCGGCTTTGCGGACAGCAATAATAGCTACGGCTGGCTGGGTATACCCTATGCCGCGCCACCGGTCGGCCCATTGCGCTGGCGAGCGCCGCAGCCTGCGACCAACTGGACTACCCCCCTATCTGCAGTGGAGAGCAGCATGCCCTGCACTCAGCACTGGACCTTTCTTGCCGGCACGCCAGGCAAGGAGGGCGATATAGTGGGCAGCGAAGACTGTCTCTACCTGAATATCTGGGCACCCCGCCGACTGTCGCTCAATCCCAGTATGGCCCAGAGAAAACTTCCAGTGATGCTATGGATTCACGGCGGCGGCAACACAGTGGGCTCAGCGCGGTTTTATACCGGCGAGAAAATAACGGCCCAGCAGCAGGTTATTTTTGTGTCGCTCAACTATCGCCTGGGCCCATTGGGCTGGTTTAACCACAGCGCCCTGCGCAATACCGCCGCCAATTTAGAGGATGCCTCAGGCAATTACGGCCTGCTGGATATTATTGCCGGCCTGCAGTGGGTGCAGACCAATATTGATGCTTTTGGCGGCGATCCCAACAATGTCACTGTATTTGGCGAGTCTGCCGGGGCACGCAATATTTATGGCCTGCTGGCCTCGCCCCTGGCCAAGGGGCTCTTCCATAAAGCCATTTCTCAGAGTGGCTCTAGCAGAACTGAGTCCATGGAGTCCGCGGAGCTATTTGCCGATCAGCTGTTTACAGAGCCCTACTCAGGAGACAGTCAGCAGCGCGGCTGGCCCAATAGCTCAAATGAAATATTGGCCCAGCTGCTGGTCAATCAAAATATCGCCAACAGTAGTCAAGAGGCGAAAAAAGATTTAAGCAGTATGACCGATAAAAGTATTGCCGCTGTCCTCTATCAGCAGAGCCCAGAATCACTGATCAATGTCAGCATGTCTCTGGTGGAGGAGCAAACCATGCCCCTGAGCCCGCAACTGTTGCGAGACGGCCATGTGCTTCCCACAGAGCCGCTGGCTGAGCTATTTGCTGTGGCCGGCAACTACAACGCAGTGCCCATGATAATGGGGGCCAATCGAGATGAGGATAGGTCCGCAATGGCCAATGACAAGGAATTTGTCAGCCTGCGATTCGGTGTCTTGCCATCAATTAAAGACCATGAGCGCTATCAGCGCTACTCCAACTATTATGCCGATCGCTGGCATAGCACCGGTGTGAGTCAGATGGCCAGACTAATGACTGGCGCCAACCCTGAGGTTGGCATCTATGGCTATAGATTTGACTGGGATGAAACTCCCAACAACTGGCCCGTCAATCTGCCTAAACTGTTAGGCGCAGGCCATGGCCTTGAGGTTAGCTTTGTATTTAATGACTTTGTAGGCGGGCTGCGCCTGCCCTTTTTATATGGCGAAGACAGCGAACCGGGGCGAGAGAAACTATCCAGGGCAATAATGAATTATTGGGGTCGATTTGCCCACAGCGGCACCCCGGGCACAGGGCTTTTACAGAAGCAACCAGAATGGACGGCCTGGCAGGAAACTGGCGCCAATATTATGGTGCTAGACAGCCCGGCAGATGGCGGCTGGCGCATGGAACACTACTACCCCAGCCCTGAGGCTACAATGCAGCGCATTGAGTCCGATACTGCTATAAGCAGCCAGCAAGAGCGCTGCAAACTTTTTGTCGAGAGCTTTTTGCTCTCCTACCATAGCAGCGACTACTGGGACCCAGAGCGCTATCTCAGCCTCAGTGGAGGCGGCTGTGCTGAGTATGATCCCTATAAATTTGAAGGCATCTTCTAAAACTCAGCGGCTCTGAGCACTGGTATCACTGTGGCCCTGCTAATAATGAATCCGAGGCCAGATCAATCTCCGTATACAGCAGCGTAATCTACTATAAAAATAACTAACTATTCGCTGAGAAAAATAATAATGAACAGAGCTAACAGCTTGATCGGAATCCTAGTTTCACTGGTGATTGGCGGCCTAATATTGCAGGCGGGCAGTCAGGGCAGCATACAGATCTACGGCCTGCCGCTGTTTGTTATCTGCGGTGCCATTGGCTTTATATTGCACTGGACAATATTTCTGCCCTCTTTTGCCTTTCAAACTGAACATTACTTCGACCTCACAGGCTCTCTGTCTTATATCAGTACGGTCATAGCTGCTCTCTACCTAAATCCCAATCTGGATATTCGCGATCTAATCATCTGCGCAATGATTCTGGTATGGGCGCTGCGACTGGGGTCGTTTTTATTCTGGCGGATCAAGAAAGATGGCCAGGACAAACGCTTTATCCTGATGAAAACCAAATTTACCTGGTTTTTAATGACCTGGACCCTAGGCGGTCTCTGGGTTCTGGTCACCATGGCTGCGGGCCTTGCCGCAATGACCTCCAATACCAGCATAGCTCTGGGGCCAATGGCCTACCTGGGTATAGCCCTGTGGGTTACAGGCATGCTGATTGAAGTGGTGGCCGACAGCCAGAAGACCAAATTTAGAAAAAACCCAGACAATCGCGATCGCTTTATCACCACAGGCCTCTGGGCCTGGTCCAGACACCCCAATTACTTCGGTGAAATTACTCTGTGGCTGGGTCTGGCGCTAGTCGCGCTGCCGGTGCTGTCCGGCTGGCAACTGGCCACCATGATCTCACCCATCTTTGTCTATGTGCTGCTGACCAGAATTAGCGGCATACCGCTACTGGAGAGGCTGGCACAGAAGAAATGGGGTTCGGAGCCGGAGTTTATCGCCTACACAGAGTCCACACCTGCACTGATACTGCGCAAGCCCAGAAGTAGGTAATATTCAGTTATGGCGGTCTAAAAATTCACTGATCTGCTGGAAAGCTAACTCAGCTTCCGGCAGCTCAGGATAGAAGATGGGCCACACATGGGGCATCTGCATACAGTAGACAAACTTAGCCGCTGAGCCCGCAGCCACCGCCTTGTTCACATAGCGCCGCCCGTCGTCGCGCAGAATCTCATGCTGACTTGCCAACACCAGTGTGGGCGGCAGATCAGACAGATCGCCCAGCAGTGGTGAAATCAGTGGATCACTGGGATTATCCTTGGCCAGATGGCGAGCAGCGAGACGCAACAGCACCTTTGGCACCCTGGTAATGCGACTGGCTAAGGGTTTGAGCATCACATCAGTGCTCAGGTTGGAAAAAATACTGGGGCTAGCAAAACGACAGTCAGTTACTGGCGACAGGCAGACTGCTGCGTTTGCAGCTCTACCTCCTGTATCGCGCAGCAGCGCCATCAACACCAGGGTTAAGTTGCCCCCGGCAGAATCTCCGGCCACCAGAATATTGTCTGCCTGGCCCGGGCCCTGAGAGCCATTACCCAGCATCCATTGATAGGCTGTGGCACAGTCTTCAACACAGTCGCGCCGACTGAATTCAGGCATTAATCTGTAGTCTATGGCCAGCACCGAGCTATTGGTAACTTCCGATAATTTGCTGGTAATCACGCGATGGCTCTTCGGGCTGCCGGCAAAGAAAGCACCTCCATGGATATACATAAGACGTCGGTTATTGTCTGCATCAACCCCCGGGGCCACCACCCACTCAGCAGGCACTGTGTCGGCATCCACGGGAGTGAAACTGCTGACTGCCCGCTTCTCTTCCTCGGCAAAAAAGCCCTCCATCGCCTCACGCATAAGGGGCACACGGCGCTTGATAGAAAGCTTGCTGGAGCTAGCGGGAGTAGAGCGCAGACGCTGGGTGATATTGTCTAGCGCCTGCTCAGACTTGAGTTTAGCTTCGGGACTATCCACTGAGGCTAAGTGCCCCAGCGGAAGATCGAACTGAGCCAGCGGATCCCTGCTCAGTAATTTATAGCCCACCCAAGCCAGTCCGGCGGCGCCGAGACCATAGGCTAATGTAGGCAGGCCAATCACTAGGAGGAATAGCTTAGCTGGTTAAACTTCTTCTGATGGTAATCACCATCGCCAAAGCTGACATTGATCATCATTAGACGCTTAACATAGTGGCCAATATTTAACTCATCGGTCATGCCAATACCACCGTGAATCTGAATAGCTTCTTCGCCCACCAGACGGCCATAACGGGCCACTGTTGCCTTGAGCGCATGCACAGTTTTCAGCAGAGCTGCAGAGTCATCCTCACTCGCCTGACAGAGCCCGCGATAGAGCATAGATTTAGTCTGCTCGCAGGCCATAAAGGTATCCACCATTCTGTGCTGGAGCACCTGGAAAGAACTAATAGGGGTATCAAACTGCTGGCGCACTTTGGTGTATTCAACCGTGGTCGTGTTTAGAGTGGCCATAATACCTAGCGCCTCTGCACTTAGGCCCATCAGAATCTGCGGCATCACCTGATCAATCAGATCCATGCCCTCACCCGCCGCGTTTAGCAGCTGGCTCTCGGCGACCACAACATCCTTGAAAGTCACAGTAGCTGCGCTCTGGCCATCCATCATTTTGTAGCTTTTTACTTCAACCCCTGGGGCATCAGCATCCACCAAAAAAAGGCTGACGCCATCGCGATCAAACTGCTCACCGCTAGTGCGGGCCGTCACAATAAACTTGTTGGCCGTACCGCCATTGGCGACCACGGTCTTTTCACCGCTGATCTTATAACCCCCATCGCAGGCGGTTGCTCCAGTGGCAACATCTGCCATCTCATAGCGAGACTGAGCCTCTGTGGAGGCCAGAGACCCCATGCAGCTACCATCGATAATACTGGGAATAACCGCGCTCTTGAGGGCCGCGTTATCAGAGGCAGCCATCAGGCCGCCAAATACCACAACGGTGGAGGCGTAGGGTTCAACGACAATACCCTTACCCAGCTCTTCCATCACTGCAGCAATATCTTCAACGGTGCCGCCAAAGCCGCCGTACTCTTCTGCAAAGGGCACTGACAGCCAGCCTAACTCGGCAAACATGGACCAGAATTCGCGACTAATGCCCTCTTCTGAGCCAACAATCTTGGTTCTGGTATCAAAGTCATACTCGTCTCTCACAAAGCGCGAGACGCTGTCTTTGATCATGGTTTGTTCTTCGGTAAAATCAAAATTCATCTGTGTAAACTCCTGAAATCTTTTAGTGGCTCAACCCAGTGGGAGCCTGCTTATAGGCCTAGTACCGCTTTCGCGATCACATTGCGCTGCACTTCATTAGAACCACCATAGATGGTTGCCGCGCGTCCATACATATATTTGCCGCGGGCCTCGAATGCAAAGTCGTGGCCCAGCTGGTCAGCGTTCAAGTCTTCGGGCAGCGCACCACCATAGTAAGACGCCAGCTGTAATTGCAGCTCATGAATAGCCTGAGAAATTTCAGTACCTTTAATTTTGAGTAGCGATGACTCTGGGCCCGGCATACCGCCAGCGGCCATGGAGGCAAACACGCGCAGTTCAGTGTATTCAAGTGCCATCAACTCCATCTCGATATCCGAGAGGCGCATCTGGAAAATCGGATCCTCAATCATGGCTTTACCACCATTGACTTCCACAGAGGCGCGCTGCTTTAGCGCGTCCAGCATACGAGTAGAGTCAGCGACTTCGGCCATGCCTGTGCGCTCGTGGGCCAGCAGCGCCTTGGCGTAAGTCCAGCCTTTATCCTGCTCACCAATCAGGTTCTCAGTGGGCACTGCAACATCTTCAAACAGCACTTCATTCAGACTGTGCTTACCATCGATGGTCACAATAGGCTTGACCGTAATACCAGGGGTTTTCATATCAATCAGCAGAAAGCTAATGCCCTGCTGCTTGCGCATACCTTTGCTGGTGCGCACTAGACAGAAAATCCAATCCGCATACTGGGCAAAGGTGGTCCAGATTTTGCGGCCATTAACAATATAGTGATCACCGGCATAATCTGCGGTGGTATTGAGCGCCGCAAGATCAGACCCGGCCCCAGGCTCAGAATAACCCTGACACCACCAGTCCTCACTCTCGAGAATCCGGGGTAAGAACTTGGCTTTCTGCTCTTCATTGCCAAAGGTGTAAATAACCGGCGCCACCATCTTCAGCCCAAAGGGAACCACATCTGGGATACCAGCCAAACCGCGCTCAGTCTCATAGATAAACTTCTGGGTCGCAGACCAGTCTGTGCCGCCATACTCAGTGGGCCAGCCCGGGGCAATCCAGCCTTTGGCATGGAGTTTTTTCTGCCAGGCCACAATGCCGCCCTTATAGTCTGTGCCCTGAGCACCGCTCAGTTGCTCCGCTATAGCGCCGTCGTATTCGCTGGCAAAAAAATCACGAACCTCGTCTCTAAACGCGAGGTCTTGTGCTGAAAACTTAATATCCAATTGGGTTCACTCCTAAAAAATGTTTATTGCAGACCAACTCACTCCGACCCAGTCTTCACTTCGGCAGATTAAGTAATGGCATTAAACATGTCAATATGATTCCCTGACCTAGGGGTCTCAAAATCCAATGTCATTAACCCAGTGTTAATTTACTAGTGCGCTAGACCATGGCAGCTGAATCAAAGCGCGTGGCACGCAGGAATCCAGGACGTGCCTTTAGACGCTCAAAATAAGCTCTGGTGTTAGGCTTAAAGCCCTCTCCCAGCCTAAGGGTCTCAGCTAAATAAAGGGCGTAGCCCACCGCAATATCAGCAATGGTAAAGCGGCCGGCACAGAGGAACTCACGGTCCGCGGTGGCATCCTCCAAGGAGCGCAATCGGGCGTGAAACCATTTGGCATAGTCCTGGGCAACAGTGGGCAGACGCTTTTCCTCAGGCTCGAGAATGGTATATCTGAGCACCAGCGTCTGGGGAAATGTCAGGGTAGCGTCGCTGCGATGCAGCCAGTTTAGATAGAGCCCATAGTCCGGCTCATCAACCCCCACCCCAAGCTCTGTAGGGCCATGTCTATCCACCAAATACTGACTTATGCCAGCAGATTCAGTCATCTCAACCTCCCCATCGGTAAAAAATGGCACAGTGCCAATGGGATTGATATCCGTATAACCAGGGTGCACAAAGCGCGGCGGAAATTTCATTACCTCGATATCATAATCGAGCCCCATTTCCTCTAAAGTCCACAGGGGGCGAATCGATCTTGAACCGGCGCAGTGCCAAAGTTTTAGTGCCATTAGTGGGCCTCTTCTTGTTGTATTTCGATTAATACGTCGTCGGCGGCCACTTGGTTGCCTGCTACTGCAGTAACCTCCTCTACAGTGCCATCTACCTCAGCGATGATTTCATAGTGCATTTTCATGGCTTCCAGCACCGCCAGATTTTGCCCCTTGAGTACCTGATCTCCCGGCTTGACCAGCACCTCCAGCAGCAGACCGTGCATAGGCGCTACTACGCGACCGCCGCCAACTGCTTCATCAACCGCACCGTCGAGGATAATCTGATCTTTAAACATGGCGCTGCGACCAGCAATTGAACAGTACAGCTGCCCCTGCCGGCGCAGTTTAAAGGTTGCCAACTGAGTAGAGTCATTCACCAGCAAGCTGGCACTCTGACCCTCCAGGGTAAGCAGCTGAATTTCAACCTGCTGCTGGGACTGGGCACAGCTCACCAGATAGGTATCTGGGCTATTGGCCAGGGGTGAAATTGACAGGTCGTAAAGGCTTTCAGCAAACTGATACTGCTTGCGCGAGACCAGCCCGCTAGCCATGGTCCAGTTTTTTAGTTTATGGCTGCTCAATGTGCTGCGGGCAAAATGGCGCTGATATTCCAGATTTAAATCAATCACAGCGGCCGCCGCGGCATCTTCGACACTGGGTTGGGCCACAGCCAGATCTGTTTCGCTAAACTCCTCGGCAATAAATGCGGTGGTAGCGGCACCATCGATAAAGCGCTGCTTTTCCAGACACTGAATTAAAAAATCTTTATTGTTTGCCGTGCCAAATAGTACGGTTTCCTTTAGCGCATCAATCAATCGCAAGCGGGCAGTTTCACGATCTGGACCATAGCCAATCACCTTGGCTACCATAGGGTCATAAAAGGGTGAGATTGCCTGGCCAGTGCTGATACCGCCGTCAATGCGCACACCCACACCGCTGGCAGGCTGCCACAGATCCACGGGGCCAGAGGCAGGCAAAAAGTCCTGGCTGGGATCCTCTGTGTACAGGCGCACTTCTATAGCAGCGCCCTGGAGTTTTATATCTTCCTGAGTTAAGCCCAGAGGCTGCCCCTGAGCCACATTAATTTGCAGCTCGACCAAATCCAGACCAGTAATCAACTCGGTCACCGGATGCTCCACCTGCAGCCTGGTATTCATCTCAAGAAAGTAAAAGGCACCGCTGCTATCAAGTAGAAATTCCACTGTGCCTGCGCCGCGATAGTTAACACTTTTTGCGGCATCAATGGCCGACTGACCCATCTGCTCGCGGAGTTCCGGGGTCATAATCGGGCATGGCGCCTCTTCCACAACCTTCTGATGACGGCGCTGCACTGAACAGTCCCGCTCACCCAGATGAATAGTATTGCCCTGGGTATCGGCAAATACCTGAATCTCCACATGGCGGGGCTGAATAATGGCTTTTTCCAAAATCAGCTCACCAGAGCCAAAGGCACTCTCCGCCTCGGCCCGCGCCAGCTTGATGGCATTGGCCAGCTCTTTATAATCATGCACCAGACGCATACCACGACCACCGCCGCCAGCCGCAGCCTTTACCATCAGAGGCAAATCAATCTTATTGCCCTCGGCCAGCAGGGTTTTATCCGACTGGTCCAGACCCTCATAGCCCGGCACGCAGGGCACCCCGGCATCAATCATGCGACGCTTGGACTCGGCCTTATTGCCCATTACATCAATGGCTTCTCTGGTAGGCCCAATAAATACTAGCCCGGCAGACTCAACTGCCTCGGCAAAGGCGGCATTTTCACTGAGAAAACCATAGCCTGGATGAATGGCTTCAGCGCCACTGGACGCGGCTGCGGCAAGAATATTATCCGCCAGCAGGTAGGACTCTCCCACAGGGCCTGGGCCAATACAGACAGCGGCATCGGCCAGCTGCATATGGGGCGCACCAGCATCGGCCTCGGAGTACACCGCAATGGTGCGGTAGCCCAGCTGTTTGGCGGTACGAATAACCCGGCAGGCAATCTCGCCGCGGTTGGCAATCAAAATACTGTTAAAGGGTTTCATCAATAGAATTCCTATTATTTATTCCAAGAGGCAGAGCGCTTTTCAACAAAAGCCGCCACCCCTTCCAGGCCCTCAGGGCTCAACATACAGTGGGCAAATCCCCGGGAGGCAAAATCCAGCGCCTCAGCCCGGGGACGGCGCAGTGATTCAAATAAAATACCTTTGGTCACCGCATTGGCTCCTGGAGCACAGGCCTGAATATGGCCCAGTATGGTCTGGCACTGGGCCTCCAAATCCGCTGTATCCGTCGCCACACCATGGGCAATACCTAGGGTTACAGCTTCTTCACCCTTAAATCTGGCCCCGGTTAGCATCAGTCGACGGGCCTGGGTTAAACCCACTCGCTCGGTCACAAAGGGCGCTATCTGCGCCGGCGGTATGCCCAAACTGGTTTCGCTTAAACGGAAGCGGGCCTCCGCAGTCACCAAGGTCACATCGGCCACACAGGCCAGACCCAAGCCACCGCCAATAGCAGCACCCTCAACCAGAATAATCACCACCTGGGGCTGCTCATTTAGCTTGATCATCAGATCGCCAAAGCTGCGATTGCTGGCGGCCACTTCATCTGCATCTGTGGCCTGCATACCCGACTTAAAGCCTTTGATATCGCCACCGGCGCAGAACACACCGCCAGCACCGCGCAAGACAATAGTGCGAATGCTACGGTCATCGCACACAGCATCCAGCACAGCATGTAATTCCTCAGTCATTTCCGCCGATAGGGCATTTTTGGCCTCTGGGCGGTTAAACCAAATTTTTAATACCGACTTATCCCGCTCCAAAATCAGAGACTGGGTAGCTGGCAGTTCAGAGCTTGATAGATCACTCATAATTATTCTCAGTTTCCAGAGTTAAAGAGTTACAGGCGGGCAATGCCAAAGCTATTAGGACGCACTGTTCTATGGCGCGCCTCGCGCACAGTTTCCAGCAGCAGACCCAAGGTTTTGCGCATATTGCGCGGGTCGATCATGCCATCGTCCAGCAGATGACCGGAGGTATAGAAAGCATCAGACTGGGAGTCAAAGATATGGGCCAGACCCTTCTCCTGAGCGGCCAGCGCCTCTTCATCTGGCTCCACACCCATGGCTGCCGCCTTGCCTCGGGCCACCATAGACATGGTTTTAGCCGCCTGCTCACCACCCATCACACCCATCTTGGCATTGGGGAAGGTATAGAGAAAATCCGGATCATAGCCGCGACCGCACATACCGTAGTTGCCGGCACCAAAGCTGGCGCCAGTCATAAAGGTAATGCGCGGCACGTCAATATTGCGCACCGCCTGAATCATCTTCGAGCCATGCTTAATCATGCCCGCCTGCTCTGACTTGGTGCCTACTATATAGCCGGTGGTATTTTGGAAAAACAGCGCTGGAATATCAGCCTGGTCTAATAGTTGTAAAAACTGTGTAGCCTTGTTGGCACCCTGGGGATCAATGGGGCCATTGTTGCCAATAATGCCCACCGCCTGGCCGTAAATCTCTGCCTGAATACAGACGGTAGAAACGCCAAAGCGCGGTTTAAAATCAAGAAAATCGGAGCCATCCACCACTCGGGCTACTAGCTCACGCATATCATAAGGGGTGCGATAATCTACCGGAATCACTCCGGCAAGCTCGTCTGGGTCATAGATGGGTTCGGCAAATTCCCTAGCCTCGGGCAGCTGGCAGCTATCATTCCACTGCAGACGGGCCACTACTTCGCGACAGATCTGAATGCCATGGCCATCATTTTCCGCCAGATATTCCGCCAGGCCTGAGGTAGTGGCATGCATCTCCGAGCCGCCCAGCTCTTCTTCAGTAGCTATCTCTCCCGTAGCCGCTTTAAGCAGCGGCGGGCCAGCTAAAAAGGCGCGGCCCGTGCCCTTAACCGCAATCACATAGTCACTCAGACCCGGCATATAGGCACCACCGGCGGTAGACGAGCCATGCAGTATAGAGATCACCGGAATGCCCTCTTTACTTAGTTTTGCCAGCGCGCCAAACAGGTCGCCGCCCTCTGCAAAGTTCTCAACGGTGTAATTCATTAGGTCACCACCGGCACTCTCTACCAGATGCACAAAGGGCAATCTTTGCTCGAGAGAAATCTGCTGGGCCCGAGCAATGCGGTAACCACCGGCCAGGGTCAATGAGCCCGCCAGTATGCCGCTATCGTCTACCACCACGCAGCAGCGCACCCCAGAGATAAAACCAATCCCGGAAATCACTGTGCCGCCCGGAATCGACTTGGCTTCGTCTTTGGTATCCAGCTTATAGCCCGCCAGATTACCGATCTCCAAAAATGGCATACCGGGATCTAGCAATCGCGCCAGGCGCTCTCTGGGAGTTAACTGACCCCGCTTATCAAAGCGCGGCTTGCGCTTTTCCGAAATGGCACGACCGCGGCTATTGAGCTCATTGAGCTTATCCACCAGCTCAAGCATCTCTGCTCGCTGCCGAAGGTAGGTCTCTGAGCTGGTATTTATTTTTGAGGCAAATACTGCCATGGATAGATCTCCAGATTGGTCTTGTTATTTATTTGAGTTGGCTGGCAATAGCGGCACTTACCGGAATGGCCGCATCCAGCATTAGCTGGCCATAGCCTTTACCCTGAGCGTCATTGCGAATACTGGCCATGCCACCGCCGCCCAGTACATCATGAATTAAAAAGTTAATCGCATCTGTGCCAGGCATTAGATAGCGCTCGACATAGGTCTGACTCACAGCCGTAGCTCCAGCGGGCAAAAAATGCCCGAAACGATCCGCCACTGCCTGCTCAGTGAGCGCAGCATAGATATAGGGCAGATACTCTGGCTTGCGGGCAATAACCCCTATATTCGCCTTGTCACCTTTGTCGCCACTGCGAGCCCAAGCCAGTTTGATCAGCGGCACAGAGACTGTGGCATCAGTGGGGGATGCCGGCATATCAGGCCTGCTGAGCGCAGCCCGATTCAAGGCAACACCCTGAGTATCGGGCACATCCATGACCGCCCCATCCATCTCCACCTGAATTTTTGCTGTGCCCTTGGGCAGCGCAAAGGAAAATAATCGCACCACGGGCGATGGGCTCGGCCTTGCACCGGCAAAACCAGAGAGCCCAGGCGGTGTTGCCAGCCCCAGACCCACAGATTCTTTGAGCATAATGCCAATGCCAGCGGCATCCGGGTGTTTGGCAGCAATCTTCATCACCAGCTCACGACATTGGCTGATCTGAGCATTGCTACCGTACTGGCTCTCGGCACCAATCAGTTCAACACTGGTTTCACTAAAGTCGGCTAAGCCCAGCTGTTTTAGAGTGCGGCGGGAGGCGGTAAAAATAGCATCTGCAAGCTTTTGCGCTTTGCGGTCGGCATCCACCCCATAAAACGTCATATTGGTGCCACCGCGAAATTCATCGGCATAGGTGGTGCAGACTTTATAAGTATCCGGAGCAGGCAAGCCAGTGGCGCCAGTGACACGCACTAGATTTTCTGCCAGCTGCTCAAGCTCAACATTGGAGAAATCACAGACCACATCCGGCAGCATATAGGCCTGGGGGTCACCAATTTCATAGACCATCTGCTCAGCAATGGTTGCGCGATTCACCAGACCACCAGTACCCTTGGGCTTGGAGCAGTCAAAGCTGCCATCAGCCCGCACCTCAGCTATGGGGTAACCTATGGTCTCCAGGCTTTCAACCTCTTCCCAGTCGGTAAAGTTGCCACCTGTGGCCTGGGGCCCACATTCAATAATATGACCGGCCAGTGAACCCATGGCCAGTTTATCTAGATCATCTCTGCCCCAACCAAACTGATGGATACAGGCACCCAGGGTCACCGCACTGTCGACGCAGCGTCCTGTAACCACAATATCTGCACCCTTCTCCAGCGCAGCAGCCACCGGAAAGGCACCCAGATAGGCATTGATACTGGCGATTTTATCTACAGAGGGAAAAGCGGCACCAGTAAACATCTCAGTGAAGCCCTGCCCTGCCAGCTGATCAGCCTGGGCGATCATATCGTCCCCCAGCACACAGGCGACCTTTAAATCTAAACCCATATCTGCAATTACAGCACGCAGCGCATTGGCGCAGGCCTGGGGGTTTACACCGCCGGCATTGGAGACAATTTTGACCCCCTGGCGGGCGATCTCTTTAAGATTGGGTTTCATGGCCCCAGTAACAAAGTCTAGGGCATAGCCATAATCGGGATTTTTAGCTCGGGCGCGAGCCATAATCGACATGGTAATTTCGGCCAGATAGTCGTAGGCAATAAAGTCCAGATTGCCGTCTTTTAACAGTTGCGGCGTAGCTCTAGCGGCATCGCCCCAAAAGCCACTGGCGCCTGCTATGCGAAGGGTTTTCTCTGCCATCGGCTATGTTCTCCAAAAAATCACTAAGGGAACAAATACTACTGACTTACCTGAGAACACTCTTTGGATTCTATGCCAGCAATTTAAGAGCCTATGCCAATTAATCTGCGTTGGGCGACCGACCAAATTGGCAACCTAGGCTCTGGCCTTCATCTTTTCGAGGTAGATAGAGGCGATAATAAAGCTTACTGGCGCAGCTGCAGACAAGATATCGGCACTCAATAGGGCTTTGGTAAGGGGCTCAAATATATTATTGGCGGAGAAAACATCGCTGAGAACACCAGTCATCATGGCGCCTATACCCAGACCAAGAAGATTGCAGGCCACCAGTAACAGCCCTGTCATTACCCCGCGCAGACGCACTGGTGTCAGGTCCTGTACCGTAGAAAATGCCGGACCATAGAAGGAGCTCACACTAAACATACCTGCAGCCATGCCTATATAGAACAGCGCTGATGAGGGCTCTACAAACCGAAATAAAATCAGCAATGGAGTTACTGCCAGCATTAGCAGAGCTAAAAATCTCACCCGCCCACCCCTGTATCTGGCCTGATACCAGTCGCTGAGTATGCCCCCCAAAAAGGTACCAGCTGTGCCGAAGATAATATAGACCAGTCCATAGGTAGCACTGATTTCACCAATGCCAAAGCCTCGCTCCCGCTCCAGCCAGACTATAGCAAACTGCCCGGCGCCCAGAGGTATATGCAGAAACACAGCCCCGACCATGGTCCAGGCTAGAGCAGGCGTTGACTTCACTACCTGAAAAACATCAGAGACTATGGACCGCCAGTTGCCACCAATCAGACTCTCCTGCTGGTCAACCTCAGTGCCCTTCTCCTCCATGGCACCGCGCTCTGGATCCTTAATAAACAGAAGCACCAGTGCTAACACCAGACCCAGACCTCCCAGCAACAAAAAGCAATTGCGCCAGCCAATCATAGGCCCGAGAATGCCCGCCACTATAAAGCTGGCACCGGCGCCCAGAGGCACACCCAAATAATAGATTCCAGTTGCAGTGCCTCGCTTGGCCTTGGGGAACATATCAGAAATCATTGAGATTGCCGAAGGCGCCATCGCAGACTCCCCCACGCCTATAAATAATCGGGCAACACCGATCTGCGCAAAATTCTTAGCCACACCAGAGACAGCGGTTAGTGCACTCCAGAGCACCAGACCAGCGGCAATAAGGCGCGGGCGATGAACACGATCAGCCAGTGCGCCCATAAACAGGCCCATAATGGAGTAAAAGAACACAAAGATTGGGCCAGTCAGCAGGCCAAACTGGGAGTCACTCAAACCCAGGTCGGTGATTATGGCTGTGCCAAAGCTGGTGATCAGGGTGCGATCCACCATATTAAGAATATTGAGCAGCAGCAAAAACAGCAGTATGCCCGTGGCTTTTGGTGATGCTTGCGGTTGCTCTAGTGACCTGTGCATTTTTACCCTTATTTATTATTTTATTTCTGGGGATCTAGATTAGAGATTAAATTGTCGGCCCCACTATTACAGAGTCAGAGCTAAAAAACGACACAAACTATTATTTCTGTGGCGGGGTTTTAGCTTGCCCCGCTCTCTTACCTACCCTTTACTTGGAATAATAAATTTATGTTGAGTTTGAGGGCAATTATTTTTACAGTGTAACTGTCAAAATATTGCAAAGGTCCGCCACTGGCGGGCTTAAATAATAAACTGAGGGTTTGGATATGTCTCTAGAAGCTGTTACTGCTGGTTTAAAGGATAAAATTGGGGAGGACTGTGGTCTGGGTTCTATCTTAAAGTTTGATTTTGGTGACCAAGGCATTTTGGTTTTGGATGCAACCCAGGTACCTAATCATATTAGCAACGACGATGCCGAGGCTAACTGCACTATGGTAATCAGTCTTGAGAATTTTATGGAAATGGCTGATGGCAAGCTGGATGGAACCTCTGCATTTATGTCTGGCAAGTTAAAGATTCAGGGGGATATGGGTGTGGCTATGAAGCTGGGGCCACTGTTGTCTTGAGGTCTATTATTTAGGCTGTCTGAGTATGGGGCGAGTGAAGCTGCGCTGTCCCCAGACAAAACCGAGGCCAGCAGGGATGCCGGCCTCGAGATCAATCCGCTCAACTAATATCACAATCCAAACTGCCGAGCCGCCAGGTCACGCATAATCTCTTCCGAGCCACCGCCAATGGCATTAACCCGCACCTCGCGATAAATACGCTCAACCCGACTGCCACGCATATAGCCAATACCACCAAGAATCTGCATCGCCTCCCGGGCACAGAACTCCATAGTCTGGCTGGACTGCACCTTTAACAGTGCTATATCCCCTGCATTTTCAGTTCCCGCCTGTATTTGCTCGCAAGTCATCAGCAAGTAAGCTTGGGTCGCATTAATTTTTTGCTTCATCTCGGCAATTTTATGGCGAATCACCTGGTGATCGGCGAGGCGCTTACCAAAGGTCTTGCGCTCTCTGGCCCAAGCCACAGCATCTTCAAGGCAGACACGAGACAGAGCCTCCATGGCCGCGGCCATGGCCAGGCGCTCGGAGTTAAAGTTATTCATAATTACGGCAAAGCCTTTGTTTTCCTGGCCTAGCAAATTGCCCACAGGCACACTAACATTGTCGAAATAGATGGTGGCTGTATCCGAGCACCACCAGCCCTGCTTTCTATCCAGAGCAGTGCGCGATACGCCCTCTGCATCTGCGGGAATCAGCAGGGTGGATACGCCGCCTGAACCCTCTCCACCAGTGCGCACTGCGGTGGTAAACCAGTTGGCGTTCATGCCGCCGGTAATATAGGTTTTTGAACCATTGACCACATAGTGGTCGCCATCCAGACGGGCTGTGGTTTGCAGCTGGGCTACATCGGAGCCACCGCCCGGCTCGGTGATGGCCAGCGAAATTCGCTTAGTGCCTGCCAATACAGGCGGGGCTACCATCTGTTTTATTGCGTCACTGCCAAAATTAATCACTGGTGGCAGACCAATGCCGTGCACCAGCAATGTGGCAGCTACGCCACCCACGGCGACCCGGGCCATTTCTTCATTGACGATAATGCCGTGCCACAGGTCTATACCTGCGGTGACTCCACCAAACTCCTCTGGGTAACCCATACCCAACAAGCCAACCTCTGCAGCCTTGGGCCATAGCTCCTGGGGAATTGAGCCACTCTCATCCCAGTCTTCCGCATAGGGCATAATCTCGCGGTCAATAAATCGTCGCAGCTGGGCACGCCATTCATGGTGCTCTGGGGTCAGATTTTTATTCGGCAGACGAGCGCTATCAAAGTCCAGTGACATAGCAGTACCTGTAATTATAGTTTTATGGATATAGTTATAGTACTGAGATAGTAGTTTGAGTGCATTCAGCTGGCAACTTTATCAGCGCCATTAAATTGGGAAACAATGCCAACTCAAAGGCTTACTTGCGCCGATAATCTCGGGGTGAAACGCCGTGCCAACTTTTAAAGGCACTGGAGAAAGAGCCCTGATCACCATAGCCCAGCAAAAAGGCAATTTCGGTGATGCCCAGGCGGCTATCCGACAGATAGCGCAGAGCCACTTTGGAGCGCACCTCCTGCAATATATGCAAGAAATTAGTATCTCGGTCAGAGAGACGACGCTGCAATGTGCGCCGGGAGATATTGAGCTTGCCAGCTAGCTTATCTATGGTGACCTCACCCTCAGGCAAGTACTGGGCAATGGACTGTTTTAAATTGGACAGTAACTGATCAGCAGGGTCATCGCCCTCAAAGAATTCCAGGAATGGGTTGTCCTGGTCTGGCGCCACCTTATGGTCCTGCTTAAGCATAGGAAACCCAAGGGCTTCGCGGTCAAAAAATAGGCTGCTGTAGGACTGACCAAAGGCCAGATTATGGCCAAAAGTTGCCTCGAGTCTGCTTACATCCTGAGGCCGAGAATAGGTGAAGTTCACCTTAACCACAGGCACAGGCATCACGCAGAGGGAATTAAAAATACCCGCCGACGCCGCTAGCATTTCATCACTGATAAAGCGCTTGCGGCCAGTTTCAGCCAACAGGGGTTCCCAGCGCAGCTCTACCAGATTGCCCTCTCGATAAGCGGTTACCTGACCAATATCACCCCTCAGTCGCAGAGCACTGGGGATCAGATTGAGATAGTCGCGAAAAGACTGACACACAGTCGATAGATACAGCTGTAAATTAAGCCCTTTTAGAAAGGTCACTCGCCCCACGGTCAAACCAATATCCGGGTCTCCCGATGCATCGGCCAGCAGTTGAAATAATCGAAAATAGCCGTTTACAGGAAAACGACGATCGGGAATGGTTAACTCGGAAGCCTCCAAACCTGAAGCCATCAGCAGCTCGTCAGTATCCAGACCCAGCTGCTCACTCACCTGCAATAACGTGCTGATTGGCGCTGCATAAACAGTCCAGTTGGGATCTATAAGCTGCGGTGAGTTTGGCGCTGTGGACATAGATAAAGGAGTCTGGGCTAGGCTGTAAAGCCTCACTGTACCACCAGCAGCGGAACTCATACAGAGGTTATTTATAATCCTTAACCAGACTTCAATTACAGATGACATATCAGCAAATACTGTATATATTAACAGTAGTTAAGAAATAGGTCTTACTCGCAACGCAGTTTTAATTTCATGCCCAACAATATAGCTACAGTACTCTCCCGCCAGGATACCTGGCGCGGCCGCAGCCAGCGCATGCCTAGTCGCAACATCAGCACAGGTTACAACAACTTAGACTTGCTATTGCAGGGCGGCTGGCCTGCCTCAGCCCTTGTCGAACTTATGCCACAGCAACCGGGCATAGGCGAGTTGAGTCTACTGCTGCCAACCATTAAACATTATGCCGACAACAACCCGCTCTGCGTCTGGCTCGACCCACCCTATCAGCCCTATGCACCCCGTTTGGCCGCAGCGGATATTGCCCTGGATAAACTGCTTGTGGTGCGCAGTAAAAATCATGCCGAATGGCTGTGGGCCGCCGAACAATCTATTCGCAGCGGCGCCCTATTACTGGCTTGGACAGGGTCGCCACCACCTCGCTACGCCGACCTGCGCAAGCTGCAGCTGGCCGCAGCAGATAGCAGCAACCCGGCATTTCTATTTAGCTCCCCAAAAGCATTATCTGCACCCTCACCTGCAACACTGCGCCTAGAGCTAAAGAGCCTGGAGGTTAACCAGCTGTTATTAACCGTGCGCAAACAGCGTGGAGTCGCTGGTGGCGCATGCCTGCATCTTTCCCTGGGAGAAGCCAATAGCCAGAGAACCAACCTTGCCCTATTGCCCGCCGATCGACATCGGACCTATCCAACCCAGCAGCTCAATAACTAAATGTTAAAGCAAGATATCTGGCTTTATCTGCATTTTCCTCTGCTGCCTCTCGAGACATTATTACCTCAGAGGCCAGAAGAACTGGCACAAAAGCCCATCGCCATTATTAATCTGCAAAAGAATATTCAGCAGGTACTCTGCTGCAACACCCAGGCCGCGGCCTGGGGAATAGAACCCGGCCTTTCGATCTCTACTGCGCTGGCGCTATGTCCAGAGCTTGAAGTGTTGCCCAGGCAGTTTGAACAGGAGCAGCAGTTGTTGCAGCAGCTGGCGCTGCTTGCCTATAGCTTTAGTCCGGTGGTTATTCTCGAGGGTTCAGAGCTATGGCTAGAAATCTCCGGCTGCCAACAGTTATTTAAAGGTTATGACGCGCTACTCAAGAACCTGCAAAATAGACTTAAATACCAGTCTATTAGCGCAGTAAATGGCATAGGCCAAAACCCACTGGCGGCAAAGTTACTCTGCAAAAGCAGATTTGAAACCCAGCTACCAGATCAAACAGAAATACAGCGCCGCCTGCGCAATACAGATATAAACCTCTTGAAAACCAGCCGCAAGCAACAGCAGAGTTTTAAACAGCTAGGCTTAAACAGAGTGGGGGATTTACTAGCCCTGCCCCGCAGTGCCCTAAGCCGCCGTTTTGATGCTGAGCTTCTGACCACTATCGCCCAGTTAAATAACGAAAAGCTTTTTACTGCGCCGCGCTTTCAGCCCGCCGACAGCTTTCGCGATCTTATCCAGAATCCCCAGGGAATTTTTAATAAAGAGAGTTTGCTGTTCCCCATGAAGACATTGCTACAGCGGCTCTGTCAGTATCTGATGGCAAGGCAGTGCCACTGCCGAGAAATTGAATGGCGCTTTGAGCCTTTAATAGGAGAGTCTCAGCATATGCAGATACAGCTCTCCGGCAGTCAAAATAACTGGTCCAGCCTGCTGATGCTCAGTCGCTTACAACTAGAACGGCTAGAGTTACCCCGCAGTATTGAGCAAATTATACTCTGTGCAGATCAGTTTATTGAGGCACCCATGGGTATGTTTAATCTGGATTTATTCGATGACCAAAAACTAGCGCAGCAGTCCTGTGAACTGATTGATAGTCTAAATGCGCGACTGGGTATAGAGGCCCTATCGCAACCCATACTCAATCAAGACTATCTGCCAGAACAGGCCAGCACCCTGGCCATACCGGGCCAGCACAGCAGTGCAGCCTACAGTGAAAGGCCAGATGAAAAACTAAAAGCACCCCAGCCCCTGTGGTTATTAACCGACCCAGCACCAGTGCATCTGCGCAATCGACAGCTGTACTGGCGTCAGCCCCTGAGCATTATCAGCGGGCCAGAACGGCTATGTGGCAATTGGTGGCAGGCCGAACAGCAGCGCGATTACTATCTGGCTTGCGATAGTAACGGCGCACGCTATTGGCTGTTTAGAGATACCAGCAGTCAGCGCTGGTTTGTCCATGGTCTTTTTTCTTAGCCCTTTTTGATAAAGGCCGTTTATTTAGAGGCCACAGCTAGATATCAAACTGCTCTTTTAACTTAAACTTCTGTACTTTGCCCGCTGGGTTTCTCGGTAAAATATCAATAAACCGCAACTGGCTGGGTAACTTATAACGGGCCAGGGACTCACCAGCAAAGTCACGTAGACCTTCCAATGTAAGCTCAGCGCCCTCTTCCAGCACAGCAATAGCAGTTACCGCCTCACCCCATTTATCGTCGGGCAAACCAATAACAGCCACTTCAAGAATGGACGGGTGGCCATAGAGAATACTTTCCACCTCAGCGGGATATACATTCTCACCACCAGAAATCACCATATCTTTAACCCGGTCACAGAGAAACAGAAAGTCCTCATCATCCAGATAACCGATATCACCACTGTGGAACCAGCCCTGAGTATCAATGGCTTCCGCTGTGGCATCTTCGCGATTCCAGTAACCTTTCATCACATTCGGGCCTTTGATACAGACCTCGCCATGAACTCCAGCAGCCACAGGATTATTATTTTCATCGACAATCCGCACCTCAGTAAACATAGGTGCCTTGCCCGCCGAGCCCACTTTAACCATAGCCAGGTCGCTGGCCAGCAAACTGGCAAAAGGTGCCGTTTCCGTAAGGCCATAGCCCTGACAGAAATTAATACCCCGCTCGCCATAGGTTTTAATCAGTGGCACAGGAACAGGCGCGCCGCCGCAGGTCAATGTGACAATACTCGACAGATCCCTGGTGGCAAAACTCTCGTCCTGCACCATCATCAAAAACATAGTCGGCGCACCAAACATGGTGGTCACACTGTGCTTCTCAATTAATGACAGCACCTCACCAGCATCAAAGCTGCGCAGCAGTACTACCTCAACACCTTTGCCCAGAGAGAGCAGCGTGGTGACATTCAGACCACCAATATGAAATAGCGGCGCACAGGTTAATGTGGTACCTGACAGGCCATCCTCACCAAAGCACACATTAATGCTGTTCCAGAATACATTGCCATGGGTCAGCATGGCGCCCTTGGGCAGACCAGTGGTGCCCGAGGTATACATAATAAAGGCCACATCATCCCCATCCACCTTTTCGCTGGCTTCAATTGGTGTGGCAGCTGCCATTAAAGGCTCAAGAGGTTCCCAGTTATCGGCATCAGCTTCGGCGGTGATATAACGGCTGCACTGGAGACTGTCTCGTTCGCTATCGACTAAGGGGCGCAACATGCTGTCTGCCACCATCACGCTAATGCCAGCGTCATTGGCAATAAAGCGCATCTCTGGGCCGGTTAAGCGAAAGTTAAGCGGCACAAACACAGCACCCAGACAGCCACAGGCATAGAGCATTTCCAGAAACACCGGATGGTTAAGACCTATATAACCCACCCTGTCACCGGCCGAAACACCACCGGCCCGCAGCAATGCTGCCATGCGCCGCACTCGATCACCGAGCTCAGCAAAGCTCTGTGTTACACCCTCAAAAGTTAGTGCTGGTTTCTCTGGTGAAATAGCGGCGCGACGCAGAATTGTCTGGCCCAGGCCTATATCTGCGGTTTGTAAATTAGACATTGAAAATCCCCTGTAGTGGTTCTGATCTGGGGTCGGTCAGTATTCTAGATCGACCCTTCTATTTTTAGTTAGCCAAGCATAAAAGCTGTATCCCAAAATATCTATACCCCCATCAAAGACTTGGCATGCTTTCTGCAATCACCGGTTTAAAGACAGGTAAATTTAAGCTTAGGAGGCACAATGAGTAGCAATAGCCATAACAGGCCTCCCAATATGGTGCGCAGATGCACCATAACAGGGCGCCCAAATCCATGAGAGTTATTTTTACCGATTTAGACGGCAGCCTGCTCGACCATTACAGCTATAGCTTTGCACCTGCGGCTAACTATCTAGAGCGTTTAGAGAGCCAGCAGACTCCTGTTATTGCAATCACCAGCAAGACCAGAGCTGAAGTTCTGGCAATCAGAGAACAGATGGCCAACCCGCACCCCTTTGTTATAGAGAACGGTGCTGCTATCTGTATACCAAAAAACTACTTTTCCGACCGCCCACAACAGGCAGTGGAATCCGGCGACTACTGGGTAATCAGCAACACAGAACCGCGCAGCCAATGGCTACAGATCCTAGATCGAGTGGGCAAACCCTTTGCCGATGAGTTTCAAACTTTTAGCTCTGTCTGTGCTGAACAGGATATAGAGGGCCTTGCCCTGCTAACCGGACTTACTCTAGAGCAGGCCAACCTGGCCCAGCAGCGCGAGTACAGCGAATCGATTAATTGGCTGGGCACCCAAAGCCGCAAAGCCGAGTTTATTCGCCGGCTCAATGATGCGGGCGCTCACCTGCTACAGGGCGGGCGCTTTTTAAGTATGGGAGGCAACACAGATAAAGGCCGGGCCCTGCTGCAACTCCAGGCGCTGTATCAGCAGCAGCAGGGTGAATGTCAGTCGCTTGCCATTGGCGATAGCGCCAATGATATCAGCATGCTCGAGGCAGCCAACTCTGCATTGATTATCCGGTCGCCCAGTCATCAGATGCCATCTCTTGAGCGCACCAAAAATCTATACCGCAGCAAGGCAACCGGACCCAATGGCTGGGTTGAGGGTGTTTACGCCTGGCTGGAAAACCAATACTAATAATCATCAACTGAGACAGCTATGGGCGACTTTCACCAAAACGGCAATATCACCACATTACATAATCTATCCCGTCGACCTTTGGCGGAAATGGAACAGGAGCTGGCTACTTTTTCTCAAACCCGACCTATGGGTTTAATCCTTCCCTCATTGTTTTCTGAACTTGAGGGCGAGGCTATGCCCAAAATTATCGACGAACTCAAACAGGTGCCCTATCTCAATCAAATTGTAATTGGCCTGGATCGCGCCAACGAAGATCAATATCGCGAAGCACTGTCGTTTTTCTCCGGCCTGCCCCAGGAACACAGAGTGCTTTGGAATGATGGGCCCAGACTGCAAGCCCTGGATGCAAAATTACAAAAACTGGATCTGGCCCCAAAAGAGTTAGGCAAGGGCCGCAATGTTTGGTACTGCATGGGCTACACCTTAGCCTCCAACAAAGCCGAATCTGTGGCACTGCACGACTGCGATATCACCACCTATAACCGCGAGCTTTTAGCCCGGTTGATCTATCCTGTGGCCAATCCCAGATTTAACTATGAGTTCTGCAAAGGCTATTACGCGCGAGTGGCCGATGGCAAAATTAATGGCAGAGTATCAAGACTTTTAGTCTCGCCCCTTTTACGCGCGCTGAAAAAAACCGTTGGCCATACAGACTACCTAAACTATATGGATAGCTACCGTTACCCATTGGCTGGGGAGTTTTCATTTCGCCGCGACGTTCTCAACGATATTCGCATCCCCAGCGACTGGGGTTTAGAAATTGGTGTGCTCTCCGAGATGTATCGCAACTATGCCAGCAACCGACTCTGCCAGGTGGATATTGCCGACAACTATGATCACAAACATCAAAAACTAAGCCTGGATAATGACTGCGACGGTCTATCTAAAATGTCTATCGACATAGCCAAGGCGCTGTTTCGTAAACTGGCCACCCAGGGCGAAGTATTTAGTACCGAAGCTTTTCGCTCATTAAAGGCAACCTACTACCGGCTGGCGCTAGACACCGTAGAAAACTGCCATAACGACGCCATTATGAATGGCCTGACATTGGATATTCATGAAGAGGAAAAAGCCGTAGAAATGTTTGCCGAGAACATTATTAAAGCCGGCGAAGTGTTTTTTAATGTGCCTATGGAGCGGCCCTTTATTCCCAGCTGGAACCGAGTTGTCAGTGCTATCCCCGATATCTTTGAACAGCTAGTTGAAGCCGTAGAAGCTGACAATGCAGAGTTTTCTTAACCATGGCGCAAAATAAATTACAGATACAGGTAGAGAGGCACCTGGCGGCTATCTACCAAGACGGCGAACTCAGCAACGTCAAAAACTTTGCTGATGAACTAATCGAACTGATGGGTCTCAGCGACAAAGAGGTGATTGAAAATCGCAATATCAACCATTGGGACCAAACCGACAGCCTGGTGATTGCCTATGGCGACTCAGTGCTGGCCGAGGGTGAAAAGCCGCTACAAACCCTCAACCGCTTTCTGGATAAATATCTGCGCAGCTCAATTAGTGGCGTGCATATTCTGCCCTTCTACCCCTTCACCTCCGATGATGGTTTTTCGGTATTAGACTATTCCAGCGTCAACGAATCTCTGGGTGACTGGAGTCATATCAATACCATCGCCAGCAACTACTCGTTAATGGCAGATCTGGTAGTAAACCACTGTTCCGCTCGCAGCCCCTGGTTTGAAAACTTTAAACAGGGTCGCGACCCAGGGCATAATTTCTTTTATACCGCCAGCCCAGAGGATGACCTAAGCGCCGTGGTGCGACCGCGCACCAATGATCTGCTGCGGGAAGTCGAGACCTCCACAGGCACCCAATATGTCTGGTGCACCTTTAGCCATGACCAAGTCGATTTAAACTTTCGCAACCCAGAAGTACTCAAGCAATTTGTTAGCATTATCAAACAGTATCTGGACAATGGCGTGGGTATTTTCCGTCTCGACGCCATTGCCTTTCTGTGGAAAGAGCTCGGCACCGACTGCCTAAACCTACCCCAAACCCATGAAATGGTGCGCCTATTTCGAACCCTGATCGAACAGGCCCAGCACGACGCCATTATTATTACTGAAACCAATATTCCCAACCGAGAGAATCTCAGCTACTTTGGCAATGCCGACGAGGCCCATTCTGTCTACAACTTTTCATTGCCGCCTCTGCTGGTCAACAGCCTGGTTACAGGCAACTGCGTCTATCTCAAGCAATGGATGATGAGCATGCCGCCAGCGCGCAACGGCACTACCTACTTTAACTTTGTCGCCTCCCACGATGGCATAGGTTTAAGACCAGCCGAGGGCCTGCTCAGTGATACAGAGATCAATACATTGGTCACCACCATGCAGGGTTTTGGCGGCCATGTATCCTGGCGCGCACTGGACCATGGCGGCAGCAAACCCTACGAAATTAATATCTCATTATTTGATGCCCTGCAGGGCACAGTGCAGGGTGCGGACGATCTAGGATTACAGCGTTTTATCTGTGCCCACGCCATTATGCTGGCACTGGAAGGTATTCCAGCCATCTATATTCACAGCCTAGTGGGCACCCGCAACGACCATCAGAGAGTCGAAAATAGCGGCCATAACCGGGCGATTAATCGACACCAGTGGGACTACCAGCAACTCGAAACCAAGCTAGCCGATCAAGACAGTAGTCACCACCAGGTCTATAACCAGCTTAAGCAGCTACTTAAGATACGCCGTCATCAAACTGCCTTTCACCCCAACGCCACTCAGTTCACCCTGCATCTGGGTGACCAGCTATTTGGCTTTTGGCGCCAGAGCCTGGATCGTCAACAGAGTATTTTTTGCATCAGTAATATCAGCAACCAGGTGCAGCATTTATCCCTGGCAGATATCAATCTGATCGACAATGAACAGTGGCAGGATCTTATCAGCGGGCAACCCTGCACGCCCAATGCCCAGTTGCCTATGCAGCCCTATCAAACAGTATGGATTACCAATTGCCCTGCATAACAAGGCTCAATAGCAACACTCAATAGCAACACCATGGTGGCAATACAAACGCTCTAGGCTTATACTGTTTATATATACAGTATTTATTCTCAATAGCAGTTGTATAACCTATGGCCTATGCCGAACTTCACTGCGTCAGCAACTTTACGTTTCTGCGCGGGGCTTCCCACCCTCAGGAATTAGTCCGCACTGCCAGTGCGCTTGGCTACAGCGCCCTGGCAATTACCGATGAATGCTCCTTAGCAGGCGTGGTAAAAGCCCATGTAGCAGCCCAAGATTACGGCCTGCAGCTAATTGTTGGCAGCGAGTTCCGCCTAGAGGGCCAGCGCCTAATTATTCTGGTCAGCAATCGCCAGTCCTATGCCGAACTCTCCGCATTAATTACCACAGCTCGCAGGCGCAGCAGCAAAGGCGAGTACCAATTAAAGTGGACAGACCTCAGCGGCAACCTGCCCAACAGCTTATTAATCTGGTTGCCCAGCGGCGATCTGGAGCCAGACCATGAGGTGGGTGAACGGCTGAGCTACTGGTTTAAACAGCGCCTATGGATTGGTGTCGAGCACCTGCTCGATGGCAATGAAACCCACCAGTATTACTATTACCGCAATCTCGCCGCCCTCTGGCAACTGCCCATGGTCGCCTGCGGCGATGTGCATATGCACAGTAAAGAGCGCCGAATGTTGCAGGACACATTAACCGCCATTCGCCATAGCTGCTCCGTAATGGAGCTGGGGGATCGACGCTTCCCCAATGCCGAGCGCCGCCTGCGCAGCCTGCCCCATCTTGAAAAGCTCTACCCCGCCGCCCTACTAGCAGAAACCATTAATATAGCCCAGCGCTGTGACTTCAGTCTGGAAGAGTTGCGCTACCAGTACCCCAATGACGTAGTACCCCAGCATCTAACTCCGGCCGAGCAACTGCGGTATTTAACCGAGCAAGGAATAGAAAAACGCTGGCCCCAGGGCCCCTCAGCAACAGTTCGCCAGCAGATTGAATACGAGCTTAAAGTTATTGCCGAGCTGCAATACGAATGTTATTTCCTCACAGTGCACGACCTGGTCGCCTTTGCCCGCAGCCGCCATATTCTCTGTCAGGGCCGCGGCTCCGCCGCCAACTCGGTGGTCTGTTACTGTCTGTTTATCACCGAAGTAAACCCAGATCAGGTGTCATTATTATTTGAGCGCTTTATCTCCACCGAGCGCAATGAACCCCCAGATATAGATGTGGACTTTGAGCATGAGCGCCGGGAAGAAGTGATTCAATACATTTACCAGCGCTACGGTCGCGAGCGCGCCGCACTGGCCGCCACCGTGATTACCTACAGACCCCGCAGCGCCATTCGCGATGTGGGCAAAGCTCTGGGCCTGGACCCACTGTTTATAGAGCAACTCAGCCAATCCCTCTCATGGTGGGACCGCAGCACCGATCTGCAAGCGCAGTTTGAAAAAGCCGGTGCCAGAGGCACCATGGCCGAACACTTCTATAACCTCTTGCAAGAAATACTCGGCTTCCCCCGCCATCTCTCCCAGCATGTGGGGGGCTTTATTATCACCAAAAGTCCCATCAGCACCCTGGTGCCCGTAGAAAATGCCAGCATGCCCGACCGCACCGTGATCCAGTGGGACAAAGAAGATATAGAAGCACTGGGCCTGCTAAAAATCGATATTCTGGCCCTGGGCATGCTCACCGCCATCCATCGCTGCTTTGATCTTATTCGCGGCCATCAGGGCATCGACCTCTGCATGCAGGCTATACCCAAAGAAGACAGCGCCACCTACGATATGCTGTGTCAGGCAGATAGCGTTGGCGTATTTCAAATTGAATCCCGCGCCCAGATGGCCATGCTGCCCAGGCTTAAACCCCGCTGTTTTTATGATCTGGTCATCGAAATCGCCATAGTGCGCCCCGGCCCCATACAGGGCGGTATGGTGCACCCCTATCTAAAACGCCGCCAGGGTTTAGAGCAGGTCAGCTACCCCCACCCAGAAATCAAAGCCGTGCTGGAGCGCACTCTGGGTATTCCCGTTTTCCAAGAACAGGTGATTCGCCTGGCCATGGTGGCCGCAGGCTTTAGTGGCGGTCAAGCCGACCAACTGCGCCGCGCCATGGCCAGCTGGGGCAAAAACTCCGAACGCAACAACGAACTGCTCGGCTTTAAACAAAAGCTTATCGACGGCATGCTGGCCAGAGGCTACGACCTAGACTTTGCCGAACGACTGTTTCGTCAGATACAGGGCTTTGGAGTCTATGGTTTCCCCGAGTCCCACTCCGCCAGCTTCGCGCTGCTGGCCTATGTGTCCGCCTGGTTAAAATGCCATTACCCCGCCGCCTTTTACTGCGCCCTTTTAAATAGCCAACCCATGGGCTTTTACTCCGCCTCCCAGCTAGTACAGGATGCCCAGCGCCACAATATAAAAGTCCAGCCCATAGATGTGCTCTCCAGCCAATGGGACCACAGCCTAGAGGGTGACAGCGGCAACCCAACCCTGAGACTCGGCTTGAGGCTAATCAAAGGCTTAGCCTTTAGCACTGCCCAAAAAATAATTAACAGCCACCGCCAGTTTAAAACCATCGCCCAACTCACCAACAGCACCAACCTGTCTCGGGCCGAACTCAGCCAGCTCAGCAGCGCCGGCGCCCTGAAATCCCTCACCGAAAACCGCCGCCAAGCCCATTGGCAGGCACTGGTAATCGACAGCAGCGCCAGCCTATTGCAGCAACCTGAGCCAGAGCAGGTCCGCTTGCAAACCCCAAGCGAAACCGAAAACCTCTATGCCGACTACAGCCACACCGGATTATCTCTGGGCCGCCACCCCATGGAATTACTCAGAGAACAGTTTCCCATTTTCCGCCAATGCAAACGCCATGCAGATTTAGCCGAACTGGGCCACCGCCGCTTTGTGCGCATCGCCGGATTAGTCACCGGCAAACAGCGCCCGGGCACCGCCTCTGGCGTGGTGTTTTTAACCCTGGAAGATGAGACCGGCAACAGCAATGTGGTGGTCTGGCAAAACGTACAGAAAAACTGCCGGCAGGCATTATTAAAAGCCCAGCTGCTTATGGTCAAAGGTGTGGTAGAAACCGACGGCGCCGTGGTGCATGTAATTGCCCAGGAGTTAACGGATTGCTCTGAATTGCTGTCTCGTATCGACAAGCAAAGCACTGATGGTGTAGAGATCAAATCGCGGAATTTTAGGTAGTAAATTCAGGCTCCCATCACTCCCCGCGCTCAATGTCACCTCCCAGCCTGTTATCCTGAGAGAGCGCAGCGAACCGAAGGATCTTTTTATGGGTTCCACCCTGACCCCGCAGTCAATAAGATTCTCAGTCAGATATATTCAATTGTAGTAGGATATAGATTAAAGATGCTGCCTTATCTGCCTAAACAGAGGCGCCCAGGCAATAGACATCAGAATAATAAAAAAAGGGGCAAATCCAATGAAAAACTTCTCCAATAAAGTTGCCGTAATTACCGGCGCAGGCTCAGGCATGGGGCGCTATTTGGCCATACTGCTAGCCAAAGCTGGGGCCAATATAGCCGCCTGTGAGATCAATCAAGCTACTCTGGCCGAAACTGTGGCCATGTTGGCCGAGTACAATGTAAAGGTCAGCAGCCATATACTGGATGTGGCCGATAAAGCCGCAGTTGAAGCATTGCCCGAGCAAGTAATTGCCCAGCATGGGGCTGTTGATCTGGTGTTTAACAATGCTGGGGTAACCGTTGATTCCACCTTTGAAGACCTCTCTGAAGATGACTGGGACTGGGTGTTTAATATCAATCTGCAGGCTGTTATCAACTCCAGTCGCGCCTTTTTACCCCATTTAAAAACCCGCCCAGAAGCCGCTCTGATCAATACCTCTTCTATCTTTGGCATGATTGCTTTGCAGCGACAGTCGGTCTACCACACCGCCAAATTTGCCGTGCGCGGCTTTACCGAGTGCCTGGCCAAAGAAATGAAAGGCAGCAATGTGCAGATTCACTGCGTACACCCAGGTCATATAGGCACTAATATTGTTACCAATGCGCGCATGAACAAAAGCGAAGAATCTGCCAGCTCCATGGAGCGCCTGGTGGGCAAGGTAATGGGACTTGGCAATAGCCAGGAGGAACTGGCTGCTTTCTTCCGCAACAATGGCATGCATGCCAGCCGCGCATCGCAGATTATTCTTAATGGCGTGCGCAATAATCGCAGCCGCATTATGGTCGGCACAGATGCCAAGCTAATGGATCTATGCCAGCGCCTAACCCCCATGCACTATGAGATGCTGTTTCCATTATTCACTCTACCCCTGACCTTGCTGCGCAATAAAAAGCCCATAAAAGGCATGCCCGTCGAAGGCAGCGAAGAGGCCGTTAAAGGGACTGCATAAGCATGGAACACAGAGACGTTATTATTGTAGGCGCTGGCTTAACTGGTATTGGTGCTGCATACCACCTGAGCGACAAATGTCCGAATCGCAGCTATCTGCTGCTGGAGTCACGCCAGGCTATGGGCGGCACCTGGGACCTGTTCCGCTACCCCGGCATCCGCAGCGACAGTGATATGCACACTCTGGGCTATAGCTTTAAGCCCTGGGAAAGCAAAAAAGCCATTGCCGATGGCCCCGCTATTCTCAAATATGTGCGCGAGACTGCGGCAGAAAATAATATCGAGCAGCATATTCGCTACGGCCACCGGTTAATCAGCGCCAGCTGGTGCTCAAAGCAGTCCTTGTGGACATTGGATATACGCCAAGATAATAGCGATGCGCTAGTGCAAATGACCTGCAACTTTCTCTATATGTGTGCCGGCTACTACAACTACGATCAACCCCATGATCCCCAGTTCCCCGAGGTGGATGCCTATAAAGGCACGCTTGTTCACCCACAGTTCTGGCCCAAAGACCTGGACTATCAAGACAAGCAGGTAGTGATTATTGGTTCTGGTGCCACGGCCATGACCCTGCTACCCGCCATGACCGACAAAGCCAAGCAGGTCACCATGCTGCAGCGCTCGCCCACCTATGTGGTTACCCGCCCCTCCGAAGACTGGTTTGCCAATGGTCTGCGTAAAATCTTGCCGGCAAGCTGGGCCTATGCCATTACGCGGGCCAGAAATGTTCTGTTTCAGGAAGTGCTGTTTAAGATGTCGCAAGCCTTTCCCAAAGTCGCCAAAAGCTTTTTTATTGGCGAGGTGCGCAAGAAGCTGGGCAAAGACTACAATGTCGACAAGCACTTTACCCCCAAGTATTTTCCCTGGGACCAACGCCTCTGCCTGGTGCCCGATGAAGATATGTTCAACGCCATTAACAGCGGCGGCGCCAATGTGGTCACCGAGCATATTAAGCGCTTTACCAAGACCGGTATCGAGCTGGAAACCGGCGAGCATCTAGAGGCAGATATTATTGTCAGTGCCACTGGCTTAAGACTATTGGTGATGGGCGGCGCCACATTTACTGTAGATGGCGAAGCTATAGACTTCTCCAGCAAAACAACCTACAAGGGGCTAATGGTTTCTGATGTGCCCAATATGGTCAGCGTCTTTGGCTATATCAACGCCTCCTGGACATTGCGCGCCGACTTGGCCGCCGAATGGATATGCCGATCCCTCAACCATATGAGCGGCACCCAGACCACCAAAATGGTACCTCTGGTACCAGAATCATTAAAAGACATGCCCACCAAAGACTGGATAGCCGACTTCCCAGCCGGTTATATGCAGCGCAGCATGCATCTGCAACCCAAACAGGGTGATCAGGCCCCCTGGGTAAACAGCCAGAACTTCCGCAAAGAGCGGGCGCTGTTTGGCAAGCCTATAGACTCTGATGGAGTCTTGCATTTTACTGCTGTATAAAAGGCTAACTGACTGCTCCGCAGCCCTCTGTTGAATATCGACCCTAGCCATGAACAAAAGACTTATCCGACCCGGCAGCCGACTGGACCATTTGGCAGCCATGATCCAACCCTCCTACAGCACCATTTGGGACTGCTGCTGCGATCACGGGCATCTAGGCATGCGCCTGCTTAAAGAGCGCTGCGCTGACCAGGTAATATTTGTAGACCTGCTTGAAAATATTATGACTGCGCTGGCTACCAAGCTAGCCCTAGACTTCCCCCAAGACCAATACAGCTATCAGGTGCGATGCGACGATATCAAAAATATCCAGGTACCAGCCCAAGAGTCCCAGCTATTTATCATAGCCGGGGTTGGCCCCCACCAGACTATTGAGTTTATCGACAGCCTCTGCGCCTCAGCTCCAGACACCGTTTTTGATCTGCTCATCTGCTCCGTCCATGGCAACTACGCCGTGCGCCAGGCATTGATTAATCAGGGCTACAGGCTCAGAGAGGAACGCATAGTTTTTGATAAAAACCGTTTTTACGAAGCCATTTATCTGTCTAAAAGGGCCGATCAACCCCTAGTAGAAACCGGCCAACAGATGTGGAACTGGGCCGACCCAGTGCATAGGGATTACTGGCACAGAACCGTCGGCCACTATCAGCAAAAAGCCAAAAAAGACCCAGCGCAGTTCCTACCAATTATTAAACGCTACGAGCTATTGCGAGACTCAATAAGCCAGACAGGTCAGCACCCAACAACTGCATCTACTCTATTGCCCGCCAGCTAAGCAAACCCGTTATCCAAACCATACTGCTACCGGTCACTGGCAAGCGTCTAACCTAGATCGTCGATAACAAACTCAAATAGTCCCTGCCAGTGCCCTTGCGATCAATCAGGGCCCGTTTATGGGTGCAGGTGTTTTCAGATTGAGAGAAGACTTGTCTGAGCGAAGCGAGTTGTCTGAACGCTGAAAATATCTGTACCCATGGGACCGATCGCAAGGGCACTGGCAGGGACTATGGGGGCTCGGCACCAGCTAAAGAGATATCTCTCCTAACCCTCAAAATAACAGCATGCTCAGGACACAAATACTGCAGAATCCCAAACATAAAAAAAGCGGCCCGAAAGCCGCTTCTTTAAATTGCCTTAAAGAACTTACCAACCAGTAATTTCTTTCAAGCCAGCCCCAATATCAGCCAGGCTGCGAACTGTCTTAACACCAGCATCTTCCAGCGCCGCAAACTTCTCATCTGCAGTACCCTTACCACCAGAAACAATGGCACCAGCATGGCCCATACGCTTACCAGCAGGTGCAGTAACACCAGCAATATAAGACACAACTGGCTTGGTGACATTGGCTTTAATATAGGCCGCTGCTTCTTCTTCTGCAGTACCACCAATCTCACCGATCATAACAATGGCCTCGGTAGCTGGATCTTTCTCAAATAGCTCGAGAATATCGATAAAGCTAGAACCAGGAATCGGGTCGCCGCCAATACCCACACAGGTAGACTGGCCAAAACCGTAGTCAGTAGTCTGCTTAACCGCTTCGTAAGTCAGAGTACCTGAACGGGAAACGATACCCACTTTACCGGGCAGATGGATATGACCGGGCATAATACCGATCTTGCATTCGCCTGGAGTGATAACGCCTGGGCAGTTGGGTCCAATCAGACGCACGCCCAAAGTATCGCAAACAACCTTACAATCCAGCATATCCTGAGTAGGAATGCCTTCAGTAATACAGACAACCAACTTTAAGCCAGCGTTAGCAGCTTCAAGAATAGAATCTTTACAAAATGGTGCAGGAACATAGATAACCGAGGCCTCTGCGCCTGTGGCTTCCACAGCCTCTGCAACAGTATTAAATACCGGCAGACCCAGATGCTCAGTGCCGCCCTTACCTGGGGTTACACCACCAACCATTTTTGTACCGTACTCAAGCGCCTGCTCAGAGTGGAAGGTACCCTGCCCGCCCGTAAAACCCTGGCAGATAACCTTAGTGTCAGCATTGATTAAGATAGACATATTAGTTACCTCCTGCGGCTTTAACAGCTTGTTGTGCAGCATCAGTCAAGCTGGTTGCTGCAATAATAGCCAGGCCAGATTCGGCCAGCTTTTTAGTACCCAGTTCAGCATTGTTACCCTCAAGGCGAACAACCACTGGAATCTTCACGCCCACTTCCTCAACTGCACCAATCACACCATCGGCGATCAGATCACAGCGCACAATACCGCCAAAGATATTGATCAGTACCGCTTTAACATTGCTGTCAGAGAGAATAATTTTAAAGGCTTCAACCACACGCTCTTTGGTTGCGCCGCCGCCTACATCGAGGAAGTTAGCGGGAGAACCACCGTGCAGGTGAACAATATCCATAGTACCCATAGCCAGGCCAGCGCCGTTGACCATGCAACCAATATTGCCGTCTAGAGCCACATAGTTCAGCTCAAATGAGGCCGCATGAGCTTCACGGGCATCTTCCTGTGAGGGATCGTGCATAGCTTTGATAGCGGGCTGACGGTACAGCGCGTTGCCATCGATAATCACCTTGGCATCCAAACAGTGCAGATTGCCTTCGTCGGTGATAACCAGTGGGTTAATCTCCAACAGCTCCAAGTCTTTCTCTTTAAACATCTTGGCCAGACCCATAAAGATCTGCACAAACTGCTTAATCTGAACCCCTTTAAGGCCCAGCTTAAACGCCAGATCACGGCCCTGGTAGGGCTGTGCGCCTGTCAGAGGGTCGATAATCGCCTTTAGGATTTTTTCGGGAGTCTCTTCTGCAACCTTCTCGATCTCAACACCGCCTTCGGTGGAGGCCATAAAGATAATGCGGCGAGTAGCACGGTCGACCACGGCGCCAAGATACAGCTCCTGGTCAATATCAGTACAGGTCTCAACCAGAATGCGGCTAACCGGCTGACCATTGGCATCTGTCTGGTAGGTCACCAGGTTTTTGCCCAGCCAGTGGTTGGCAAACTCTTCAATTTCGGTTTTGGAGCTCACCAGCTTTACGCCGCCAGCTTTACCTCGGCCACCAGCGTGCACCTGGGCCTTAACAACCCATTTGTCACCGCCAATGGTATCGGCAGCAGCTGCTGCTTCCTGTGCGGTCTCTGCAGCAATGCCCTTAGACACTGGCAGTCCGTACTCAGCAAATAGCTGCTTACCCTGATATTCGTGCAGGTTCATACTTCTCTTCCCGTTAAATCTTTCGGATGGATGGTTGCCCGGGCTAGCGCCCGGGGGTTAAAAGGTATTGTTAACTGGGCTTAGCGACGCTTGCGATTGGCAATATGAATAGCAGAGCCATTCACAGCCAGTGCTGCTTCGTGAACAGTTTCCGACAGAGTCGGGTGACCAAATACGGTCATACCTAAGTCTTCTGCGCTGGAGCCAAACTCCATTGCAATCGCTACCTGCTGAACCAGGTCCGCAGCGCTGGGGCCAACAATATGGCAACCCAGAATGCGGTCTGTATCAGCATGGGCAATAATCTTAACCATTCCATCGGTATCATTGGCGGCCATAGCGCGGCCACTGGCTGCAAAGGGAAACACACCTATGTTGTAGGGTTCGCCTGCGGCTTTAATCTGTTCTTCGGTCTGGCCCACAGAGGCAACCTCTGGGTGGGTGTAAATCACATTGGGCACTATGTCGTAGTTCATCTGAGCTTTGTGGCCGGCAATAATCTCAGCCACCATCACGCCCTCTTCTGAACCTTTGTGAGCTAGCATGGGCCCGCGCACCAGATCGCCAATGGCATAAACACCAGAGACGTTAGTGGCACATTGGTCGTTAACAAATACAGTACCGCGCTCATCCAGCTGCACACCGCTATCTTCGGCCAGCAGGCCATCGGTAAAGGCGCGTCGGCCTACACAGACAATCAGCTTATCGAAGGTTTCTTTGTGCTCAGAGCCATCCGCAGTCATAAAGGTCACTTCAACAGCCCCTTTAACAATCTCGGTGCCAGTCACGCGGGCGCCCAGGCGTATATCCAGGCCCTGCTTGGTAAAGATCTTTTTAGATTCTTTGGCTATAGCCTTGTCCATAATGGCCAGAAAGTCTTCCATAGCCTCCAGCAACACAACATCTGAGCCCAGACGGTTCCATACAGAACCCAGTTCCAGACCAATCACGCCAGCACCAATAACGCCCAAACGCTTGGGCACTTCGCCAATTTCAAGGGCACCGGTAGAATCCACAATCAGATCGCCATCAACCTTGGCCACGGGAATATCTATAGGCAGTGAACCAGAGGCCAGAATCACATTGCCCGCTTCAATCACAGACACAGTGCCATCGTTGGCAGTCAGCTCGACTTTCTTACCGGCCAACAACTTGCCTTTGCCATACAGCGCAGTCACGCCATTAGCTTTAAACAGACCGGCAATACCGCCCGTCAGCTGATTAATAATCTTGTTTTTGCGGTCCAGCATGGCAGGAATATCCATGGCCACACCTTTGGTGCTGATACCATGAATGCCCAGATCTTCCTTGGCCTCATGATACTTATAGGAACTATCCAGCAATGCTTTAGACGGGATACAGCCCACATTTAAGCAGGTACCGCCATTAACGCCCTTGCCTTCATCATTCTGCCACTTCTCAATACAGGCGGTTTTAAGCCCCAACTGAGCGGCGCGTATGGCGGCAACATAGCCAGCGGGGCCACTACCAACTACCACAACATCATATTTATCTGACATTTAAATACCTATTTATCAATAACTTACGTGTTAAATTTCAAGTAAAATCTTAGCTGGATCTTCGATTAACTGCTTAATCGTAACCAAGAATTGTACCGCTTCCTTGCCATCGATCAGGCGGTGATCATAGGACAGCGCCAGATACATCATAGGACGTATCTCCACCTGACCATTGACCGCTACCGGACGCTGCTGAATAGTGTGCATACCCAAAATTGCTGTCTGGGGCGGGTTAATAATCGGCGTTGAAAGCAATGACCCATAGACGCCACCATTGGTAATGGTAAAGGTGCCACCAGTCATCTCTTCAATGCTTAGCTTGCCATCCCGCGCCTTGCCGGCATAGTCACCGATGCTGTTCTCTACAGTAGCAATACTCATGTTTTCTGCATTGCGCAGCACAGGCACTACCAGGCCGCGATCTGTAGACACTGCTACACCTATATCCTGAAAGCCATGGTAGACAATATCATTGCCATCAATTGAGGCATTCACCAGCGGGAAGCGCTTGAGAGCCTCTACTGCAGCTTTTACAAAGAAGCCCATAAAGCCCAGTCTGGTGCCATTGTGGGTCTTGGTAAATTCGTCCTGATACTGCTTGCGCAGCCCCATCAGGGCCGACATATCCACTTCATTAAATGTAGTCAGAGATGCAGTGTTCTGGGTCACATCCAACAGGCGCTCTGCAATGCGCGTGCGCATTCTGGTCATGGCCACTCGGCGCTCAACTCGCTCACCTGCTGGCATGGCGTCGTCCGCAGGGGCTGCCGCAGCAGGCGCTGCACTGGCCGCTACAGGCGCAGCAGCTGGGGTGAAATTCACCACATCTTCTTTGGTAATTCTGCCACCTTTGCCGGTGCCAGTGACCTGTGATAGATCAATATCACGCTCATCAGCAAGCTTTTTGGCCGCTGGATTAACCAGTGACTCTGCCACCTGGATGTCCGCTTCTTCCTTTTTCGCCGCTGGAGCCGCTGCAGGCTGGGCTGCCTCGCCCTCTTCAATGCGCGCAATCACTTCATTGCTGAGCACAATATCGTCCTGAGCTTTAAGTATCTCAGTCAGGGTTCCTGTGGCAGGTGCAACCACCTCGAGAACTACCTTGTCGGTTTCGATATCAACAATAAGTTCGTCGCGGGTTACGCTGTCGCCAACGTTTTTGTGCCAGGTTGCCAATGTGCCTTCTTGCACAGATTCTGGGAAAGTGGGTGCCTTAATTTCGATGGCCATTAATCTATTCCTGCTTTAAGAGTCGATTGTGAGTGCTTGATTAATAAATTGCTTCTGCTCTTCTAAATGAACAGACATATACCCGCTCGCCGGTGCCGCTGAACTTTCGCGACCCACAAAGCTAAGGTGTAATTCAGGTTTTAGGTGCTGTATAACATGGCGCATATGGTGCTGACTGCTATACCAGGCACCCTGGTTCATGGGCTCTTCCTGGCACCAGATAATATCTTCTATATTGCTGTAGGGGCGCAGAATATCTTCCAGCTCGTCGTCCGGGAACGGATACAGCTGCTCCAGGCGAATCAGAGCAATATCATCTATACCGCGCTCTTGGCGCTCTTCCAACAGATGGTAATAAACCTTGCCAGAGCAGAGCACCACACGGCGGACCTCAGCGGGCTCTAACTGGTCGTCAATCACATTGTGGAACTCGCCATTGGCCAGCTCTTCCAGAGAAGAGGTGGCCAGCTTGTGACGCAGAATCCATTTGGGACTCATAATCACCAGCGGGCGGCGCATGGGGCGAATAGCCTGGCGACGCAGCAGATGGAAAATCTGCGCCGGAGTGGTAGGAATTACCACCTGCATATTGTGCTCTGCACAGAGCTGTAAAAAGCGCTCTAAGCGGGCAGAGCTATGCTCTGGCCCCTGCCCTTCAAACCCGTGGGGCAACATCATGGTCAGGCCAGACAGGCGCTGCCATTTGTGCTCACCACTGGCAATAAACTGATCGATCACCACCTGGGCACCATTGGCAAAATCGCCAAACTGAGCTTCCCAAATAATCAGGCCCTTGGGCGCTGTAGTGGCATAGCCATATTCAAAGGCCAGTACCGCCTCTTCCGAGAGCACTGAGTCATAGATATCAAAGCGCGGCTGATCATCGGCCAGATGAGCCATTGGCAGATAGGCTTCGCCATCTTTTTGATTAAATACCACCGCGTGGCGGTGCGAGAAGGTACCCCGGCGCACATCCTGGCCAGTAATACGGATCGGATAGCCCTCATCCAACAGGGTGCCATAAGCCAGAAGCTCAGCCATACCCCAGTTGAGAGGCAAGGCACCGCCAGCCATTTTGCGGCGGTCATCGTAAATCTTAGCCACCTGACGCTGCACCTGGATGCCGTCGGGAATACTGGTAATCTTTGCCGCAACCTCTTGCAACTGCTTGATATCCAAGCCAGTGCTCGAAGGGGTTCGCCAATCGTGGCCCAAATAAGGCTCCCAATTAACAAATAGAGTGGTGTCCGGCTCGCGCACCAGGTTGTGCACTACAAAGTCGCCATTATCCAGGCTGGCTCTGTATTCATTGGCCATTTCATTGGCCTGATCCTGCTCTACCACTCCCTCGGCTACCAGTTTCTGGGCATACAGGGTTCTGGTGGTGCTGTGCTTGCGAATAATGTCGTACATCAGCGGCTGGGTAGACGACGGCTCGTCGGTCTCGTTGTGGCCGCGACGGCGGTAACAAACCAGATCAATTACCACATCTTTGCCAAACTCATAGCGGTAGTCCATGGCCAGCATGGCCGCAAACATCACCGCATCCGGGTTATCGCCATTCACGTGCAGAATAGGCGCCTGCACCATCTTGGCAATATCTGTGCAGTATTCAGTGGAGCGCGCATCATCCTGGCGGCTAGTGGTAAAGCCAACCTGGTTGTTGATCACGATATGAATAGTGCCGCCAGTTTTATAGGCGCGAGTCTGGGAGAGCTGGAAGGTTTCCATCACTACACCCTGACCGGCAAAGGCCGCATCACCGTGCATCAGAATAGGCACTACTTTCTCGCCGCTGGCATCGTCGCGACGATCCTGGCGGGCGCGGCCAGAGCCAATCACCACCGGGCAGGAAATCTCCAGGTGCGACGGGTTAAAGCCCAGCGCCATATGCACCTCACCCCCCGGAGTCATCACATTGGATGAAAAGCCCTGGTGGTATTTCACATCGCCACTGGTGTTAACCAGGCGCTTGCCTTCAAATTCTTCAAACATCTCGGCAGGGTTTTTGCCCAGAATATTCACCAAGACATTAAGCCGGCCACGGTGGGCCATGGCCATTACAATTTCTTTGCAGCCGTATTCCCCAGAGCGACGCACCAGGCAATCGAGCAGTGGAATCAGGCTCTCGCCCCCCTCAAGACCAAAGCGCTTGGTGCCCGGGTACTTGGAGTCCAGATGCTTCTCCAGCCCCTCAGCTGCAGTAAGGCGGCTCAGCACATCAATACGGGCCTCATCACCATAGGTGGGCTTGGAGCGCACAGACTCAAAGCGCTGGGCCAGCCACTGCTTCTCAGCAAAGCTGGTGATATGCATAAATTCTGGGCCCAAATGGCCGCAGTAAGTCTCTTCCAGTGTCTCGACAATCTCGCGCAGAGTTGCCTCGGGCTTGCCCATATACAGTGGGCTGGTCTGAAAGGTGGTATCTAAGTCCGCGTCGGTCAAGCCATGGAAGTGCAGATTTAAATCTGGCACATCTTCACGAACCATCAGCCCCAGCGGGTCTAGGCTGGCTTTCTGATGACCGCGAAAGCGGTAGGAGCTAATTAACTGAACAACCTTAACCTGCTTGCGCTCGTGCTCAAGGTGTATACCACCTGAGCCTGGAGCCGGAGTTGGGCGCGCCTGGCGACGACCCAGCAGTTCAAAGTGTTGAATAATGGTGGCGTGGGAAATATCAGGAGTAACTGATCCATTGGTGCGCGGTAGGGAGTCGAAAAAGCTACTCCACTCCTCTGGCACGCTATTGGGCTCGTGCAAGTAGGTTTCGTAGAGTTCTTCAATGTATGCAGCGTTTCCACCAGAAAAGTGGGAGGAGCGTAAAAATTGCTCCATTAAGCCCTCAGGCATTGCTGATGTTCCCCGTATAAATACTGTGTATTAGGCAAATTTCGAACGCGGGTATTCTAAACTGCATTTACTAAAACGGCCAGTAAAAACTGGCCGTTTGGGGTTTTAGCCTAGCAATTCAGGCTTATCTGATCATTAAGTTGCGCTTCTGATCAACATACTTCGAATATGGCCAATGGCTTTGGTGGGATTCAACCCTTTTGGACAGACCTGCACGCAGTTCATAATGCCGTGGCAACGGAACACACTGAAGGGGTCATCCAGGTTAGCCAGGCGCTCTTCGGTGGCCGTGTCGCGACTATCCGCCAAAAAGCGATAGGCCTGCAAAAGACCAGAGGGGCCAATAAACTTATCCGGGTTCCACCAGAACGATGGGCAAGCCGTTGAACAGCAGGCACAGAGAATACACTCGTACAGACCATCCAGCTTGGCACGCTCTTCCGGAGACTGCAGTCGCTCAATAGCAGGCGCCGGGTTATTGTTAATCATATAGGGCTGAATCTTCTCGTACTGAGCGTAGAACTGGCTCATATCAATCACCAGATCACGAATCACCGGCAGACCGGGCAGCGGGCGAATCACCAGCTTATTGCCCTTCACCGCCTCTGAGAGAGGTGTGATACAGGCCAGGCCATTCTTGCCAGAGATATTGACACCGTCGGAACCACAGACACCCTCGCGGCATGAGCGGCGGAATGTCAGGGTTGGGTCCTCTGTTTTTAACTTTTCCAGTACATCCAGAACCATCACATCTTTGCCCTGGGTATCTACCTTAAAATCTTGCATATAAGGCTCAGAGTCCACTTCTGGGTTGTAGCGATAAATACTTACATTCAACATAATTCAGTCAGCCCCTATTAATAGGTACGGATTTTAGGTTCAAAAGCTTCGCGAGTTTTTAGCGTGAAATTTACACCGCGCTTGCCCAGAGTCTTGCTCTCGGGGAAATACACCGAGTGGCACAACCAGTTTTCATCATCGCGCTCTTGGAAATCTTCGCGAGCGTGAGCACCGCGGCTCTCTGTGCGACCCTCAGCAGCAATAGCCGTAGCCTCTGCAGTGGCAAACAGGTTCTGCAACTCCAGCGCTTCGATACGGGCCGTATTAAAGGCATTGCTCTTGTCTTCCAGCGCCACATTTTCAATGCGTGGGCGCAGAGCATTGAGCTTGTCAATGCCCTCTTTCATAAAGTCACCGCGGCGGAATACACCGAAGTAGTTCTGCATAATGGTCTGCAGCTCAGCACGCAGCACTGAAGCTTTTTCGCCACCTGCCGAGTTGTTGATGCGGTTGAGGCCAACCATAGCAGCTTCAATATCCGCTTCGCTGGCCTCTTTAAGGTTAATACCTTCACGCAGCTGCTTCTCAATAAACATACCAGAGGCGCGACCAAAGACCACCAGATCCAGCAGCGAGTTGCCGCCCAGACGGTTAGCCCCGTGCACAGAGACACAGGCCGCTTCACCACAGGCATAAAAGCCTTCAATTACCTGGTCATTGCCGTCTTTATCAATGGTCAGTGCCTGACCATCAACATTGGTGGGAATACCGCCCATCATATAGTGACAGGTAGGTACCACTGGAATAGGCTCTTTTACTGGGTCTGCATGGGCAAAGGTGCGCGAGAGCTCAAGGATACCGGGCAGCTTAGCATTCAATGTATCCTCACCCAGATGATCCAGCTTGAGATATACATGGTCGCCATCCGGGCCACAGCCGCGGCCTTCAAGAATCTCCAACACCATAGAGCGGGCAACCACATCGCGGCCAGCCAGATCTTTAGCATTGGGGGCATAACGCTCCATAAAGCGCTCGCCATCTTTGTTGATAAGATAACCACCTTCACCACGACAACCCTCTGTTACCAGAGTACCTGCACCGTGAATACCTGTGGGGTGGAACTGCCACATCTCGATATCCTGCACCGGGAAGCCCGCGCGCAGTGCCATACCCACGCCGTCGCCGGTGCAGATATGAGCATTGGTAGTAGAGGCATAGATACGCCCTGCACCGCCGGTAGCGAACACAGTAGCCTTAGATTTCACATAGACAGTTTCACCAGTCTCTATATTGATTGCCACAACACCAACCACGGCATTATCAGCATTCTTAACAATATCCACCGCATACCATTCATTGAGGAATGTGGTCTCGTTTTTCAGGTTGCCCTGATACAGAGTGTGCAGCAGTGCATGGCCGGTTCTGTCCGCCGCCGCACAGGTGCGCGCCGCCTGGCCGCCATTGCCAAAGTCTTTAGACTGACCACCAAATGGGCGCTGATAGATACGCCCCTCTTCGGTACGGGAGAAAGGCAGACCCATATGCTCCAGCTCAAAAATAGCCTCTGGACCAGTCTGGCACATATATTCAATGGCTTCCTGATCACCAATATAGTCAGAGCCTTTAATAGTGTCATACATATGCCACTGCCACTGATCATTGGGATCGTCACTGGCAATCGCACAGGTAATACCGCCCTGGGCAGATACTGTGTGGGAGCGAGTTGGAAATACTTTGGTAATTACTGCTGTTTTATAACCAGATTGCGCCAGCTGAAGTGCAGCGCGCATACCAGAACCGCCACCACCGACGATTACGGCATCAAAACTCATCGTTTTAATGTTAGCCATTTAGTTAAATTCCCCAGAGGATATCGATAGCCCAGATCACGTAGAGCAAGGTAATTGCAATCATGCCCAGTTGAAAAAAGATACGGATTGCAGTGGCCTTTGGCCCAATCAATCTGACGGTAATATAATCCGTTAGAACACACCACATGCCAATCCATGCATGAGCCGCGATACTAAGTATGGTGATCAGGCTAAACATACGCATAGGCAGAGAGCTATTTAACTCTGCCCACTGCCCATAGCTCAGGTCAGGGTTGCCGATAAAGTAGGCAACTATAAACACAAGATAAGCTGTCATTACCCAGGCGCTGATACGCTGGATCATCCAATCCGACAGGCCGCTGCGGCCCAGGCTAGTAACTGTAGTAACCATTATAGAATCCACCAGGTAATCAGAGCGATCACAACCACCGACAGCACCAAAGCTGCCCAGGCGCTGTTGCGTCCCGCATAAAATGAGTCTTCACCAAAACCAAAATCCATAATCAGATGACGGATACCAGCAATAGCGTGATAGGCCAGCGCTGCAAGGCTGCCCCAAATAATAAACTGACAAATCGGGTTGCTCAGCAGCCCACCCAGCTCATTAAAACTTTGCTCTGAGGCCAGGCTGCTCTCCAGCATCCACAGAAAAATAGCCACGGAAAAAAACATAATCACACCAGATACTCGGTGCAGAATCGAAACATAGGAAGTGATTGGAAGCTTGATTGTTCCAATATCTAAATTGACTGGTCTTTTTTTATCCACGGCAGGTAGTACCTTAATAAGATGATCCGCATCAACGGAAATGGATTTAAATAAACTCATAAACGATCAGAGCCAGGATGGTAATGGTCAGACCGGCTGTTTGATGGCGACGCAGTATAGTTAGCTGCAAGCCTAAATTCAATTCACAAAAACTATATATCCGATTCAAAAAACTAATAAACCACAGGGTTTTAGTGACTCAGGGTTCGCATAAAATCTAGCGGGGCGCAGCATAGGCTAAATTTTGTAAAATAGGCATTCGAGCAGTGAATAGCCGCTATCTCCCACACCTGTCAACCCCTGCTAGCAGGCTGTTTGAGAGATTTCACCCTTGGGTTTAAGTTGACAATTTTGGCTGAACATCTATGATTGCAGTCGCATTTTTATCCCCATCCCATGTAAGTATTTCTGAGGACCCAGTATGACTGATCGCAAAGCAACCCTAAGTATCGACGGCGCAGCACCCATCGAATTGCCAATTCTTAAAGGCACCAGAGGGCAAGATGTAATCGATATAGGTACCCTTGGCAGCCATGGTGTGTTCACCTACGACCCAGGGTTTTCCGCCACAGCGGCCTGTCAATCCGATATTACTTATATCGACGGAGACAAAGGCGTACTGTTGCACAGGGGCTATCCCATTGAAGAGTTAGCTGCAAAATCAGACTATCTAGAAACCTGCTACCTGCTGCTCGAGGGTGCACTGCCCAATGCAGAACAGAAGGCAGAGTTTGAAACCACCATTAAATATCACACCATGGTCAACCGTTCTGTTGAGCAGTTTATCAGTGGCTTTCGCTACGACGCTCACCCAATGGCAATGCTCTGTGGTGTGGTGGGTGCCATGTCATCTTTCTACCATGACTCACTGGATATCACTAACGAAGAGCACCGCAAAATCTCTGCTCACCGCCTGATTGCCAAAATTCCGACCATTGCGGCCATGTGTCACAAACACTTTAGCGGTCAGCCCTTTATCTACCCAGATAACAGCCTGTCTTATTCAGAGAACTTTCTGCATATGATGTTTGGCACCCCCTGCGAACCCTACAAGGTAGAGCCAGCCATAGCCCGCGCTATGGACCGCATCTTCCTGCTGCACGCAGACCATGAGCAAAACGCCTCTACATCCACAGTGCGTTTAGCTGGCTCAACTGGCGCCAACCCATTCTCCTGTATTGCCGCTGGTATTGCTGCACTCTGGGGACCTGCACATGGCGGTGCTAACGAAGCCGTGCTGGATATGCTTGAAGAGATTGGCCATGAAGACAATATCGAAGAGTTTATTGCCAAAGCCAAAGACAAGAGCGACCCCTTCCGCCTGATGGGCTTTGGTCACCGTGTCTACAAGAACTACGATCCACGCGCCACTGTGATGCGTGAAAGCTGCGACGAAGTGCTTGAAGTGCTGGGCCTGGAAAATGACCCACTGTTCCGTCTGGCCAAGAAGCTGGAAAAAATTGCTTTGGAAGACGAGTACTTTGTCTCCAAGAAGCTCTACCCCAACGTAGACTTCTACTCAGGTATTATTCTGAAAGCTCTGGGTATTCCTGTAGAGATGTTTACTGTTATCTTCGCCACAGGCCGCACCGTAGGCTGGATAAGCCACTGGAACGAAATGATTACACACCCCTACCGCATAGGTCGTCCGCGTCAGCTCTACACAGGCGCAGATATTCGCGACTACACGCCGGTTGAAGATAGATAAGCGGGACTCCAGCGCACAAAAAAGGCAGCCTTAGCTGCCTTTTTTATTGCCTGTAGCTTGGGTATCTAGCCCTGAGTCTCAGCCACCCAGTCATCAACCAGAGTTTCCAGCACATTCAGCGGCACAGCACCATTGCTGAGTACCAGCTCGTGATAGCCGCGGATATCAAACTGATCGCCCAGTGCAGTGCGGGCTTTTTCGCGCAGCTCCAGTATCTTGAGCATGCCTACCTTATAGGCCGTAGCCTGGCCGGGCATAATCATATAGCGCTCAATTGCCTTGGTATTGGCTACCACAGAGCTAGAGGTATTAGCGGTGAGATAATCAATAGCCTCCTCCCTGGTCCAGCGCTTGTGGTGCAGGCCAGTATCCACTACCAGACGGCAGGCTCGCCAAATTTCCATGCTCAGGCGGCCAAAGTCTGAATAGGGGTTGCTGTAGAGCCCCATCTCTTTGGGAATATATTCCGAGTACAGCCCCCAGCCCTCTGAATAGGCGGTGTAGCCACCATGGCGGCGGAACATGGGCAGGCCCTGTTGCTCCTGGGAAATCGTACCCTGCATATGGTGCCCGGGAATACCCTCATGGTAAGCCAGTGCCTCTAGATCATAGGTGGGCATATCTTGCATACGGTAGAGATTGGCATAGTAAGTGCCAGGCCGCGAACCATCTTCCGCAGGGCGCTGGTAAAAGGCCCGGCCCGCAGACTTCTCACGAAAAGCCTCAACGGCCTTAATCATTACCCTAGCTTTGGGTTTGGAGTAAAACAGCTCATCTAGGCGCCCTTCCATCTCGTCAATCACTCGAGCCGCCTCATCCAAATAGGCCTGACGCCCCTCGTCTGTATCAGGTAGATAAAACTGCGGGTCGCTGCGCATAAACTCAAAGAAAGCCTGCAGATCACCTTCAAAGCCCACCTGCTGCATAATGCCGCGCATCTCGTCCTGAATGCGGGCAACCTCATCCAGACCCAGCTGATGAATTTGATCTGGCGTCATATCCGTGGTGGTTATACGCTTCAGGGCATTGGCATAATAAGCAGCGCCATTGGGCAGGCTCCAGACCCCAAAGTTGCCTTCAGAGCGCTCGCCCAGGGCTTGCAGGGTGACAATTAGCTCCCGGTAAGCCGGCGCAAACTGCTCTGCCAGGGCCTGATTAAGCTGGGCCAGCAGATCTGCTCTCAGGCTGTCATCCAGCTCAAGCTTATCTAACTTGGCTTTAAAGTCTTCCACCAGCGGATTTTGCTCAGCCCCAGCATCATCACCAATACCAGCAATAATATTCTGGCTATCGCGAATGCTGTGAGGGAATACAAACTTGGGGGCGATAATGCCTTGGTCAGCGCGGATATTTAAATCCTCAATCACATGGCTCAGCACCTCGGGCACAGCGCGCACCCGGGCAATATAGGCCTCAGCCTCGGCCTTATTGGCAATTAAATGCTGGTTTATCAAAAAGCTGGGAATGCTGGAGTGCACACCAAACATCTGATTCACCGGGTAGCCATGATAGCGCCACTGAGTGTCGGCCAGGCCATTTTCCAGGCGCTGGCTGTACAGAGTCAAACTCAGAGCCTCTGATTTATCCAGGCCCTCTGCGTCTATCTCTCGCAGGCGAGCCAGTTGGTCTTTGCTCATGGCAACGCTGCGATCAAATGAGGCCTGAGAATAGTCATTCCATTCATCATAGCGTTCGCGCATGCCCAGATAGGCCATATATTCCGGGCTTTCTCTCAGGCTCTCCATAAAGAGTTCGTCGAAGATCTCGCCAGCTGGCTTAGGTTCATTGGGAGTGCAGGCAGCCACAAACGCCAATAGAGCGAGAGCAGCAAGGGATAAACCGCGTTTTACAAGAGTATTTAAAGAAAGCATTATTTTAGAAACCATTTTAGAAACCAGACACGAACATACGTTAGCCGACTAAAGCAAGATCATGATATACCCATAAACCCAGAAAGCCGGTACCCCTATCAGGTAGGCAAAAAACGCCAGCCAGCCAGTTAGCTCAGAGGCCCAGAATGAAACCTAAACTCCGTATCCGGCTGCTCAATTAACCGCTGCTCGCATTCCGCAAACAACGCAATGCGATCATCAATACCCTGATCCCCCGCTGCTTTTTTAGCCAGCTTTAAATAGTCTTGGTAATGCCGCCCCTCCGACTTTAACAGCGAAGTGTAAAAGGCCTTCAGTTCATCATCTAAATAGGGCGCCAAGCGCGCAAAGCGCTCGCAGGACCGCGCCTCAATAAAGGCGCCAATCACCAGCATATCCACCAGTTTGCCAGGATCATTGGGCCGCGCCAGCTCACGCATACCAGCCGCATAGCGAGAGGCCGAGATATGTTGATAGGCGATATTACGGCGCTTCATAATAGCTATCACCTGCTCAAAGTGACGCATCTCCTCCCGGGCCAGACGCGACATTTTATTTAACAGTTCAAAATTATCTGTGTAGCGGTAGATAAGATTCAGTGCAGTGCTGGCGGCCTTCTTCTCACAGTTGGCATGGTCAATCAGCATCAGCGCCTGGTTATCCAGAGCATTTTCCAACCATTGATCTGGGGTGGCACAGGGTAAAAAGGCCTGAATTTCCAGCAGAGCACTATGGGTGGCGGATTGTTTTAGAGCAATAGTCATAGATCTAAGCTGTCTGTGTTGTTAGTGGTAATAATGGATTTGCTGTTATCCTGAGCATCGCGACGAATCTCTTAGATAGTTAGCCGCGCTCGATATCACAGCGCCCGCCCAGGCCGCCATTATAACCTTCTGCTAGGGAATAATGGCTATAACTGAATATTCTGTAAATAAACTACAGATTCACGTACAATCCCGACCCGAATCCAGTGCTCAAAAGCGCTGTCGAATCCCACAAATTTTTAAAGGAGAAGCACCCAGTGCTAGAAGCCTATCGCGCCCATGTCGCAGAACGCGCCCAACAGAATATTCCCCCCAAGCCACTGGACCCAGAGTGGACTGCCGGCCTAGTCGAGCTACTGAAAAACCCACCAGCTGGTGAAGAAGAATTTCTGCTCGACCTGATTGCCAACCGCGTACCCCCAGGGGTAGACGAAGCCGCCTATGTTAAGGCCAGCTTTTTAAGCGCTATTGTCAATGGCGAAGCTTCCTCCCCCCTAATCGATCGCAGCGCCGCAGTCACATTGCTCGGCAATATGCACGGTGGCTACAACGTAGCGACCCTGGTTGCCCTGCTTGACGATGCAGAACTCTCAAGCCAAGCCGCCGAAGAACTAAAAAGCACATTATTAGTGTTTGATGCCTTCCACGATGTGGCAGAAAAAGCCGATTCAGGCAATACAGATGCCAAAGCCGTAATGCAAAGCTGGGCCGATGCCGAATGGTTTACCAGCAACGATGCCGTACCTCAGAGCATCAAAGTTGCCGTGTTTAAAGCCACAGGCGAAATCAATACCGATGACCTCTCCCCCGCACAGGACGCCTGGTCGCGCCCAGATATCCCGCTGCATGCCCGTGCCATGTTTAAAATGACCCGCGACGGCATGCACCCAGAAGAGCATGGCGTCACTGGCCCCATGACTCAGATCGACGAGCTAAAAGCCCGCGGCCTGCCGGTTGCCTTTATCGGTGACGTGGTTGGAACAGGCTCATCTCGTAAGTCAGCTACAAACTCCGTGCTTTGGTTCTTCGGTGAAGATATGCCCGGCGTACCCAACAAGCGCAGTGGCGGCATCTGCTTTGGCAGCAAAGTAGCCCCCATCTTCTTTAACACCATGGAAGATGCTGGCGCCCTAGTGTTTGAAGCCCCAGTAGACAATATTGCCAATGGCGATGTGATTACCATCTACCCCTACGAGGGCAAAATTCTTAACGAAGCGGGCGACCTGGTTTCCGAGTTCGAGCACAAGTCAGAAGTGATTCTGGATGAAGTTCAAGCCGATGGTCGTATCAACCTGATTATTGGTCGTGGCCTGACTCAGCGTGCTCGCGAGCATATGGGTCTGCCACCTTCAGAAGTCTTCCGTCACCCCACCGCTCCCATAGTTTCCGATGCTGGCTTTACCCTGGCTCAGAAAATGGTCGGCAAAGCCTGTGGCACCGACGGCATCCGTCCCGGCACCTACTGCGAACCAAAGATGACCACTGTGGGTTCACAGGACACCACTGGCCCCATGACCAGAGACGAATTAAAAGATCTGGCTTGCCTGGGTTTCTCAACCGACCTGGTAATGCAATCTTTCTGTCACACAGCGGCCTACCCCAAGCCCGTTGATATAGACACTCAACACAGCCTGCCCGACTTTATTATGAATCGTGGCGGCGTATCCCTACGCCCCGGCGACGGCATTATTCACAGCTGGCTAAACCGTATGTTACTGCCAGATACCGTAGGTACAGGCGGCGACTCCCACACCAGATTCCCCATGGGTATTTCATTCCCCGGCGGTTCAGGCCTGGTCGCTTTCGCAGCCGCAACCGGCGTTATGCCATTGGATATGCCTGAGTCAGTACTCGTTCGCTTTAAGGGCAAAATGCAGCCCGGCATAACACTGCGCGACCTGGTTCATGCAATCCCCTACTACGGCATTAAAGAAGGTTTGCTGACTGTTGAAAAGAAAGGCAAAAAGAACTTCTTCAGTGGTCGTATTCTAGAAATTGAAGGCGAAGGCATTGAAAGCCTCACCGTTGAGCAAGCCTTTGAATTATCCGATGCCTCAGCCGAGCGTTCAGCTGCAGGTTGTACCATTAAGCTAACAGAAGACTCAGTGGCCGAATACCTTAAATCCAATGCCACGCTGCTGCGCTGGATGATTGCCGAAGGCTATGGCGACGTGCGCACATTAGAGCGTCGTGTACGCAAAATGGAAGAGTGGTTGGCCGAGCCAACCTTAATGGAAGCCGATGCCGACGCAGAATATGCCGCCGTTATCGAAATTGATCTGGCGGATATCAAAGAGCCCATCGTCTGCTGCCCCAACGACCCAGATGATGCCAAGCTGCTTTCAGAGGTTGCCGGCGACAAAGTCGACGAAATCTTTATCGGCTCCTGCATGACCAATATTGGCCACTTCCGCGCCGCCGGCAAACTGCTCGACCAAGCCGGTTCAGTAGATTCCAGATTCTGGATCTGCCCGCCGACGCGTATGGATGCCCACACCCTGATGGAAGAAGGCTACTACAATATCTACGGCAAGGTCGGCGCTCGCACAGAGATGCCAGGCTGCTCACTGTGCATGGGTAACCAGGCGCGTGTACTGGCTGGTGCAACAGTATTGTCCACCTCTACTCGCAACTTCCCCAACCGTTTGGGCGATGGCGCCAATGTATACCTCACCAGCGCAGAGCTCGCCTCAGTAGGTGGTATTTTGGGTAGACTGCCAACACCGGCTGAGTATATGGAATACGCCAGCAAGATTGACTCCATGTCTGACGAGATTTATCGCTATATGAACTTTGATCAGATTGAGTCATTCCAGAAGTCCGCTGAGGAAGGCAAGTTGATTGCCGCGCAGCAGATTGTTGAGGTAACTGGAGCTTAAAGTTCCAGTTATCCTGAGATGCAAAGCATCGAAGGATCTCAGGCAGCTTTTTCTCTGGTCGAAATGATAGGCCATAAAAAGCCCCGTTCAATTGAGTGGGGCTTTTTGTTGCCAGAAATTAATCAAGGATAAACTGCAACAACCCATTCAGCTCCAATTCAGTACCAACCATCTCAAACCTATTTATTTACCTCCACCCTTGGTCAAGGATACCCGCATCATTTAAGGGGTCCCATAAGCCGTGAAAACACCATCAAATAACAGCCATAAATCACTACTTAACCTAGCCAGTATCCGCCGGACTGTTGGCGTAGTATTTATAGCGACCTCCTTGAGCGCCTGCGGTGGCGGTGGCGCTGGCGGATCAGCAGCTCCCACACCAACCCCAACGCCAACCCCGGCAGATAATACCCCTGTCGCCGTCGACGACAGCTTTACCATTGACCAAGACACAGCGCTAAACGCAGATATAAGCGCTAATGACAGCGGCCTAGAAGATACCCCAGTAACCTATAGCCTTGATAGCGCAGCCACCAATGGCACTGCAGCCGTCAATGCCAATGGCACCGCTACCTATACCCCCAATAGCGGCTACAGCGGCAGCGATAGTTTCATCTACACAGTAGTGGACGCCGATGGCGACAGTGCCACAGCTACAGTTACCATAGAGGTCATTGCCGATAGCACCGCCTTTAGCTGGCCCGCAGTAAACTCTGTGGTTACCGAAGATGTAGATGCAGCAGTGGCGATTATTTTAGCGGAAATGACTCTGGCCGAAAAAGTGGGCCAGATGGTGCAGGCCGAAATTAGCGAGGTGAGCGCAGCCCAGGTGCGTGACTATAACCTTGGCTCCGTACTCAATGGCGGCGGATCCTGGCCCAATGGCAAAAACTCTAGCCTGGCCGACTGGGTTAACCTGGCCGATAGCTACTACCAAGCCAGCACAGACACCAGCGACGGCGGCGTAGGCGTGCCGCTGATCTGGGGCACAGACGCAGTGCATGGCCATAACAATGTGATTGGCGCGACTATTTTCCCCCACAATATCGGTCTGGGTGCAGCCAACAACCCCAGCCTAATGCGCCAAATTGGCGAAGCCACAGCCCTTGAAGTGGCGGCCACAGGTATTGATTGGGTCTTTGCACCCACCCTGGCCGTAGTGCGCAACGACAGCTGGGGGCGCACCTACGAGGGCTATTCAGAAGACCCAGAAATCGTCAAAGCCTATGCCGGAGAAATTGTTACCGGCCTGCAGGGTGATAGCAGCGACCGCTTTGGCCCCGGCCATGTAATAGCCACCGCCAAACACTTTATTGGCGACGGCGGCACCCAGAACGGTGTGGATCAGGGCAATACCGTAGTCACCGAAGCCGAGCTGCGGGATATCCATGGCCAGGGCTACCTCACCGCCCTAGCCGCTGGCGCCCAGACAGTGATGGCCTCCTACAACAGCTGGAATGGCTCCAAACTCCATGGCAACCAATACCTGCTCACCGATGTATTAAAGCAACAGATGGGTTTTGATGGCTTTGTGATAGGCGACTGGAACGGCCATGGCCAGGTGCCAGGCTGTGGTGACGCAGAGTGCGCCCAGGCCATTATGGCCGGCGTAGACATGATAATGGTGCCCTTTGCCTGGCAGTCATTTATTGCCAATACCATAGCCCAGGTAGAGAACGGCACCATTTCCCTATCCCGTATTGATGATGCGGTCACCCGCATTCTGCGCGTTAAACTGCGCGCCGGCTTTGCCGACAAAGTAAAACCCTCAGAGCGCACCCACGCCAACAACAGCACACTGATAGGTGCAGCGGCCCACCGCACCATAGCCCGCCAAGCGGTTCGCGAATCTTTGGTACTGCTTAAAAACAGCGATAATATTTTACCCCTGGCCCCCAACGCCAGTGTACTGGTAGCCGGCAGCGGCGCCAATAATATCGGCCAGCAGAGTGGCGGCTGGACCATTACCTGGCAGGGTACCGGCAATAGCAACAGCAACTTTCCCGGCGCCACCTCCATCTATGCCGGCATACAGTCCGCGGTAAATGCCGCAGGCGGCACCACCAGCCTAAGCGCCAACGGCAGCTTTACTGGCACTGCCCCCGATGTGGCCATAGTGGTATTTGGCGAGTCACCCTATGCCGAGGGCGTAGGCGATTTAAACAGCCTCGAATATCAACCAGGCAACAAATCCGATTTGGCCCTGCTGCAGTCACTGCGCGACCAGAATATCCCCGTAGTGTCCATCTTCCTCACCGGTCGCCCACTGTGGGTCAATGCCGAGCTTAACGCCTCCAACGCCTTTGTAGCCGCCTGGCTGCCTGGCACCGAAGGCGCAGGCATAGCCGATGTGATATTCAAAACCTCCGCCGGCGCCACTCACCATGACTTTAGCGGCAAGCTATCGTTCTCCTGGCCCAACAGCGCCGACCAGCTGGCAGTCAACCGCAACGACAGCACCTACGACCCACTGTTTGCCTACGGCTTTGGTTTAACCTACCAAGACACAGACAGCTTGGGCGACAACCTAGACACCTCCGGCAGCGGCGGCAGCCAATCCGACGTAGTGTTCTCAGTGCCAGGCACCATAGAAGCCGAACTCTATGCCGCCATGAACGGCATCCAAACCGAAGCCTCCACCGACAGCGGTGGCGGCACCGGCGGTGGCAGAAATATTGGCTACGTAGATACCGGCGACTGGCTGCAGTACAACATAGATGTGCAGACCCCCGGCAGCTACCTAATCGAATACCGCGTGGCCAGCGACTTAGGCAGCAGCGGCTTTGCAACACTGATTAATGGCACAGAGATCGACCGCCAATCAGTACCCAATACCGGCGGCTGGCAGAACTGGGTAACACAGAGTGCAACCGTTGATTTGCAAGCCGGGGAGCAGGTGCTGCGAATTAATGCGCTGGGGCCTTCTTGGAATCTGAATTGGATTAGGCTTTCGGTAAGTAATTAGAGATGTTTCGCTGCGCTCAACATGATTGGCTGTTGTCATCCCAACAGAGCGCATCGCCGAGGGATCTCTAAGACCCCTGGCTCCTATGCAATAAGTCAGCAAATTAAAAAACCCCGCATTAGCGGAGTTTTTTAATTTATAAGTCGGAAGCAAGCACATCCCTCACTTATAAAGAGCCCAGCTTGTCCACTCGTGGAGTCTGGGTGTTCTCTATGCTTAATCTGTTGCACCCTGCCTTATCTCAAAATCAAGACCATCATGCTGGATAACGATATTTTAGACTCGTTTAGGCAGCAGGCCCACGCTGAAGGCCTGGGCTATCAAACTCTGATTAAGAGGGCCTTACGAGCCCACACTAGCGAGCACCTGTGGGATGAGCGAGTTTTACGCAAGATTATTCGTGAGGAAGTGCAAAATAGCTTGATCGATAAGGGCTGAGACCCTTCGGCTTTGCTCAGGATGACAGGCCTGCGGGCTTACTGGTGTAGCAACAGGGATGTATCATTAAGAGCTAGCCTTTAGCCGGGCAGTCAACCCGGCCTCTGCTCAACTCAATGTGAATGTTTCTAACTCGTTAATTCCCCAACCCAACACTTCTTTTTTCAGCCAAAATATAGTCATTACCATCAGCAATTAACCAAAACTGGGTGCTTGCCACTGCGCTGTCGCTGGGCTGGCTTAGGCCATTGGGGTTAAGCGAGAGGCTGGTTTGATTAGCGGCCAAGGTTACCTCGCCATGGCTGGTGGCTACCCAATCGTTGGTGCTGCTGTAACCGCGTATTTCGTATAGCACTTCCAGGCTTTCCATGGCTATGCCGCTGCGGGCTATGCGGATATCGCTGCCGCTATCTTCGACATTCACCTCTACTAGCTCATCCAGCAGGCCTTTAGCAGCTTTGATGCGCACCGGGTTGATGCCCAGCATATAGGCGTTATCGCCGTCGTACATACTGAAATCGCTGATATAGAAACTGCCTGTGCTGTCCCAGCTGTCGTAGCCGGTAATAAATGCTTCGGCGCCGGAAATGGGATCCAGCTCATTGATAACCATCAACTCATAGGAGTCGCCTGTGGCTATATCGTATTCATAGATGGCATTGTCTCTGGCGCCATCACTGAGCCCGATATAAATCTTTTCGCCATCGGCACTCAGCTGAAAGACCCAGGTTTTTAGGCTGCTGGAGAAACTGGGTCTGCCCAGAAAGGTCCAGCTGGCGGCAGCATCATTAAAGCGGTAGATATTGCCCTGGTCGTCGCTGACATAGAGGTTTTCCCGGCGACGGTCCCACTGCCCCACTTCCATGGCGTTGGGGCCCTGCAGTGCAAAGCTCGGTAGTTCGCCAAAGCCCGTCTGGGGGTCGTAGTACCAAACATGGTTAAAGGTGCTGGCTGATTCGCCTTGGTTCCACTGGTTTCTGGAGGAGCCACCAGTGATATACACACGCCCGCGGGAGTCCACCCACATAAAGCGGTTGCTGTAAAAGTAGCCGGTCCAGGCACTGGGCTTGCCAAGCACTGTGGTGGTGCCTGTGGCTATATCGTAGCGCACCAGTTTATTTTCTGGGATGCTCATGCCGTAGAGCAGGTTGTTTACCGGGTCTTTTTGAATGGTGACAATCTGCAGTTGCTGGGCACCTACCCCATTGGGCTCTGTGGCACTGAGGTCGGTAAAGCTATTGTCCGCTGGCTGGTAGCCATACCAGTGAAAGCCTCTGGTGTTTAGAAAGCTATTATTCATATCCGAGGTGTCGAGCGTGGCCACATAAACGGTGCCATTATGGTGGATGGGTCTGGTGTGAAATTTCTCGGCGGTCTCGTTGGTCTGCCAGTTATTGGCGGCTTCGGATGCTGATTTGGCATCACCTACCCAGCGCAATGTATTGTCATGCTGGTACATGCGGTAGAGCATGGCATTGGTCTGGTGGTCATGGCCGGAGATATAGATCTCACCTTCGGCATCGGAGCCCACGGCCAACCAGCTCTGGTCGGGGCGCGAGCCATCTGGGGCATCGGGCATTTGCCAGATATGCACACCGTCTATATCGCCGTCTCTGGCACTGTCATAGGGGACGGTAATTACCTCTTTCTCTGGTTCAGTCTCAGTCTCTGGCTGCTGACTGCTGGGCTGCTCTGATAAGGACTGCTGCGGCGTATCTGGCCCGCTGGAGCCGCCGCCACAGGCACTGACCAGGCTAATAATTGCTATAAGGACAAAATGTTTGGTCCACTGTGCGCTGCGCACATACAGGAGGGTAACGCCTTCAAATGGCATATTTTTAGTCTCTTAGGGGTAGAATTGGCTTTAATTATTATTTAGCGATAATGGGGTGCATAACGGCTAACCCTGCAGCCCCACTAGGTTATATTGAGCGCCGCGCAATATCTTCTCGATATCTGCACCGCGCCAACTGTTACATATAGGCGTTAGAGGTATCCGTATGATCCGTCACATCCCGAACGCCTTTTAGCTCGGGAATCTTTTCCATTAGGGTTTTCTCGACCCCCTCTTTCAGGGTTAGCGACACCGCTGAGCAACCCTGACAGCCACCGCCAAACTCCAACACTGCAATGCCCTCTACTATTTCAGACAGGGACACAACGCCACCGTGGGAGGCTAGACCTGGGTTAATATCGTTGTACAGCAGGTAGTTCACCTTATCTTCCATGGGGCTGTCGTCGGTTACATTGGGCAGTCTTGAGTTGGGGGCGCGTATGGTTAGCTGGCCGCCAAACTTATCTTCGGCAAAATCTACCTTGGCCTCGTCTAGGAATGGAATGCTGCGCTGCTCGAAGTAGGCATTAAAGGCTTCGTACTCCACTACCATATCTTCTTCGTTGTGCTCGCCCGGGCGGCTGTAGGCTATGCAGGTCTCGGCTTTGGGTGTGCCTGGGTCGCTGACAAACATGCGCACGCCTATACCTTCGCAATTTTGTTTTTCCAGCAGGCCGGCTAGATAGCCCTGGGCGGATTCTGTAATGGTGACATTTAACATAGCGGGTTCCTGAACCATAATCTTGAGTGTGCAACTGGATTATTTTACGTTATTAGAGGTTTTTGGTAAAAGCTTCTTTTATTTTAAAGGGTCGCTTTTTGAAATTATTTTGGTATGATGCGCATCCATCAAAATATTTTGATACAGCAGACAAATTAAGGCATAGACAAGCATTATGGTTGACAAAATTACACAGGCGGCCCAGCAACGCATTCTAGTGTTAGATGGTGCTATGGGCACCATGATTCAGCGCCATACCCTCGAGGAAGAGCATTTTCGCGGCGAGCGTTTTGCCGACTGGCACACCGACCTCAAGGGCAACAACGACCTGTTGAGCCTGACCCAGCCAGATATTATCTGCGATATTCACCGCGCCTATCTCGAGGCCGGTGCCGATATTATTGAGACCAATACCTTTAACTCTACTCAGGTGTCTCAGGCTGACTATCAGATGGAGGCTATCTCTCGCGAGATTAATGTAGCCTCTGCCCTACTGGCGCGCAAGGCGGCGGATGAGTTCTCTACGCCGGAGCGCCCGCGCTTTGTGGCCGGTATTCTGGGGCCTACCAGCAGAACCGCGTCGCTATCGCCGGATGTAAACGACCCTGGTGCCCGCAATGTTACCTTTGATGAACTGGTAGAAAACTACACAGAATCTACCCATGCCCTGATTGAAGGTGGCGTGGACCTGATTATGGTCGAGACCATCTTCGATACATTGAATGCCAAAGCTGCACTGTTTGCGGTGCAGCAGGTGTTTGAGGAACTGGGCACTGAGCTACCTATTATGATCAGTGGCACCATTACCGATGCCAGTGGCCGCACCCTATCGGGCCAAACGCCAGAGGCGTTCTGGAACTCGGTGCGCCATGCCAAGCCTATTAGCATTGGCCTGAACTGTGCCCTGGGGCCCAAAGAGCTGCGCCCTCACCTGCTGGAAATTTCTACTGTGGCCGACACCATGGTCAGTGCCCACCCCAATGCCGGGCTGCCCAATGAGTTTGGTGGCTATGATCTGGATGCGGCCAATATGGCTGAGACAGTGGCGGAATTTGCCAGTGCTGGGCTGCTCAATATTGTGGGCGGCTGCTGTGGCACTACGCCCGAGCATATTCGCGCTATTGCCGATGCGGTTGCGGCTATAAAGCCTCGCCAGGTGCCAGAGATTGCACCCGCCTGTCGCCTGTCTGGCTTGGAGCCCTTTACCATCAAGTCTGACTCGCTGTTTGTCAATGTGGGTGAGCGCTGCAATGTCACTGGTTCGGCAGCCTTTAAACGGCTGATTCTGGAAGAAAATTACGATGCCGCGCTGGCTGTTGCCCGCCAGCAGGTGATTAATGGCGCGCAGATTATTGATGTGAATATGGACGAAGGCATGCTGGATTCTCTGCCTGCCATGGTCAAGTTTTTAAACCTGATTGCCAGTGAACCGGATATTTCCCGGGTGCCGATTATGGTCGACTCCTCTAAATGGGAGGTGATTGAAGCTGGTCTGAAATGTATTCAGGGCAAGTCGGTGGTCAACAGTATCAGCCTTAAAGAAGGCACAGAGGAGTTTGTTGAAAAAGCCAAGCTGTGCAAAAAGCACGGCGCCGCTATTGTGGTGATGGCCTTTGATGAAGATGGCCAGGCCGATAACCTTGAGCGCCGTCAGCAAATATCCCAGCGCAGTTACGATATTTTGGTAAATGATATTGGCTTCCCGGCGGAAGATATTATCTTTGACCCCAATGTGTTTGCAGTGGCCACTGGTATTGAAGAGCACAATAGATACGGGCTGGACTTTATTGAGGCCTGCGGCTGGATTAAAAACAACCTGCCCCATGCGCTAATTAGCGGCGGTATCTCCAATGTGTCGTTCTCGTTCCGCGGTAATAATCCGGTGCGCGAGGCGATCCACTCTGTGTTTCTCTACCATGCCATTCGCGAAGGCCTGACCATGGGCATAGTTAACGCCGGCCAGCTGGCGGTGTACGACGATCTGCCGGAAGAACTGCGCCAGGTGGTGGAGGATGTGGTGCTATTCCGCACCCCTGAGGGCACAGAGAACCTGCTGGCGATTGCCGACAAATACCGTGGTGACGGCTCTACCCAGTCTAAAACTGAAGACCTTAGCTGGCGCGAGGGCAATGTTAATCGCCGCCTTGAGCATGCACTGGTTAAAGGTATTACCGAGTTTATTGAAGAGGATACCGAAGAGGCCCGCCAACAGGCAGACCGCCCCTTGCATGTCATTGAAGGTGCGCTGATGGACGGCATGAATATTGTTGGCGACCTGTTTGGGTCTGGCAAAATGTTTCTGCCCCAGGTGGTGAAATCTGCCCGAGTAATGAAGCAGGCAGTGGCCTATCTGCAACCCTATATTGAAGCTGAAAAAGATGAAGCGGCCAGCACCAATGGCAAGATTCTGATGGCTACGGTAAAGGGCGATGTTCACGATATTGGCAAAAATATTGTCGGCGTGGTGCTGCAGTGCAACAACTATGAGGTGATTGACCTAGGCGTGATGGTGCCCGCAGAAAAGATTCTAACCACAGCTCGCGAGCTGAATGTGGATATTATTGGTCTCTCCGGGCTGATTACCCCCTCGCTGGATGAGATGGTCACTCTGGGTAAGGAGATGGAGCGTCAGGGTTTTGATATTCCCCTGTTAATTGGTGGCGCCACCACATCCAAGGCCCATACAGCGGTAAAAATTGCCCCTACCTACAGCCACAACCAGACCATTTATGTGTCTGACGCTTCGCGGGCTGTAGGCGTGGCCAGCAAGCTGATTAGCAAAGACAGCCGCGATGCCTTTGTGGCTGAGATACAGCGCGACTACGACGCAGTGCGACTGCGCACAGCCAACAGAACCCCAAGGGGAACCTTGTTCACCTACAGCGATGCGGTAAAACAAAAGCCGCAGATTAACTGGCGCGACCATCAGGCGGAGATTCCCAATACGCTGGGTGTGACTGTGCTGGACGACTACCCGCTGGAAACCCTGGTGCCCTATATTGACTGGACGCCGTTCTTTATTACCTGGGATCTAGTGGGCAAGTACCCGAAGATTCTCGACGATGAGGTGGTGGGTGAAGCGGCGCAGAATCTATTTGCCGATGCCCAGAAGCTACTGGCCGATATTATAGATAATAAGCGTCTTACCGCACGGGCTGTGTTTGGCCTCTGGCCGGCCAATACGGTTAACCATGATGATATTGAGGTCTATAACTCAGATGGCAGTACAGCCGCCAGTCTGCACCATATTCGCCAGCAGATTCAAAAGCCTGGCGCCAGTGAAGAACTGGCCTCATTGGCGGACTTTGTTGCCCCCAAAGAGAGTGGCGCTACCGATTATATTGGCGCCTTTGCGGTGACCACTGGGATTGGCGCAGACCAGCTAGCCGAAGAGTACGAGGCGCAGCACGATGATTACAATGCGATTATGGTTAAGGCCCTAGCCGACCGTTTGGCCGAGGCCTTTGCCGAGCATCTGCACGAGCGTGTGCGTCGCGAACACTGGGGCTATGCCGCCGATGAAACATTGGATAACGAGGCGCTGATCAAAGAGAAATACCGCGGTATTCGCCCGGCGCCCGGCTACCCTGCCTGCCCGGACCACACTGAAAAAGGCACATTATTTAAGCTGCTGGATGTGGAGAAGAATATTGGCTTGGAGCTCACCGACAGCTATGCCATGAGCCCTGCTGCTGCTGTGAGCGGCTGGTACTTTGGGCACCCGGATGCCAAGTATTTTAATACCGGCAAAATCGATACGGATCAGGTAGAATCGCTGGCTCAACGCAAGGGCATATCGTTTGCGGATATGGAGCGATGGTTGACCCCTGTACTTAACGACTAGCTGGAACCCTACATGGCCGACGACAAAACTAACAGCCAACCTACAGTAAAGCCTGGCTTGGGCTCGCTGGTGAAAAGTATTTTGGCTGCGGCCATTGGTGTGCAGACGGATAAAAACCGCGAGAAGGATTTTACCCAGGGCAGCCCACTGGCATTTATTATTGGCGGTTTTGTTTTTACCGCGCTGTTTATTTTCACTATTGCTGTGATTGTGGGCATTGTTACCAGCTAGGTTGGTTGCAGAGGATGCTTCAGTCGCTGGGCTCCTTCAACATAACCTGGTACACAAAAAAAAGGCCGCCTGAGAAGGCGGCCTTTTTGTTAATTACAACTATTAGAAGCTGTAGTTAACCTGCAGGGCGATATTTCTGGGACGATTTACAAACGCGTAGTACGAGTTGCCTGCACCACCAGTCAGTGTGCCACCCAGTGGCGTGTTGCCACCAAAGTTAATCACGGTTTCGTCAGTCAGATTACGACCGAGCAGCGCCAGTTCCCAGGCTCCCTCTGAGCCAGCCAGAGCAATGCGCGCATTTACCATGCTGTACGCGTCTTGCTTGGAGCGTGGATCCAGGTTAGCTGCGTACAGGTACTCATCCATAAAGGACACATCTAATGAAGCATTTAACTCTAGGCCATTAGACATTTCACTGGCCCATGCCGCTCCTAAATTAGCCTGTAGCTCAGGCGTGAATTCCTTGCGCTTGCCGCCAGCATCACAGAGTTTGTCGCCGTCTGTATCTTCCTGCTGGAAGTAGCACTGAGAGTTAGGGAATTTCTCATAGTTGAAGTCTAGGTAGGCCACAGAACCGGTCAGAGTAATGTTGTCAGTCAGTGCCCAACGACCGTCTGCCTCTATACCCTTTACCTTAGCTTCACCAGCATTGGTTACATTAAAGCCCAGAGTACCGTCAAACTGAGACACCTGAAGGTCGGTGTAATCAGTCATATACCAAGCCACACTGAGTTCCGCAGCACCATCGGCAAGACTCATCTTGGAACCCAGCTCTACGCTGGTTGCCTCTTCGTTGGCAAACTCCCAAGAACCAGTGATAGCGGCGCCGCTCTTGAGTCCATTATTGACACTGGCATCTGGATGACCGTTTGAACGAGCATCGAAACCACCTGACTTATAGCCTTTGGTCCAGGTTGCATAGACCATGGTGTCAGGATTGGCATCCCATTCCATAGTAACCACTGGCGAAAATGAACTGTCGTCCAGTTTGCCATTGATCTGGTCATAGGCTTCGATTGCAAAGATGCCGTACAAAACATTGTAAGCACCAGACACTGGGTCTGCGGTGACTGCTGGCATGTACTGGCCGCCAAAGGTAGCGTTGGCTTTGTGTCGCTGCTGACGATTGGCGTCTTTCTTCTCTTCGGTATAACGACCACCCACAGTTAGACGCAGAGCTTCACTGACTGACCAGGTACCCTGGGCAAACAGTGCGATCACTTCGCCTTCTTGATTAAATGTGCGATCGGTCGAGGATCCTGGAGCAAATGGCTGCAGAGCGCCGGCACCCAACAGGCCTAGAGCTGTGTTGACCACTGTTGGATCTGGTAATTGAATCTGATCGGCATAAGTGAGGTCAGTGTTCTGGAAAAACAGACCAGCAATATAGTCGAAGTTGCTGCCCAGGTCTGAAGTGACACGGAATTCTTGACTCAGTTGCTGGTACTCTTCCTGGCGTCCTGCATCAAACACTGGGGCTCCGGTAAAGTCGCAGTCACAGCTTTCTGTAAACTCATAGTCAACATAGCCTGTCACCGATGTCAGAGTCAGACCTTCTAGGTCCCAGTCGACAGTCAATGTGCTGTTGTTCACTTCGTTGTTACTAAAGTGGCCGTTATTGTCGGCGATATAATTGAGCTCAGTATCAACTGACCAGGGTGCAGTTGGGCTGTTATAGACGCTGTTTAGAGCCTCGAGGTGACCAAAGCTTTGGTACACTTCCATATTGCGACCCAGCACATCGAAGGTAGATTGCGATGACTTAAGGGTAGCGGTGACGCTGTCGTTAACGTCCCAACGCAATGTGGCGCGCACTACCTGCTCATCTTCGTTTTGCTCGTCTACACCTAATTCAGTATTTTTTACATAGCCATCAAGTTCGCGAGTCATTACTGCAAGTCGGCCACTGAGGTTATCGGTTAACGGGCCTGACAGCACCATGCGTAAATCTGTTTCGCCATGGTCTGGCTCGTAGAGAGCAGTTACAGAGCCTTCGAACTCGTCGGTTGGCTTGGCTGAGATTTGGCTAACTGCACCGGCAATACTGTTTTTACCAAACAGAATACCCTGGGGGCCACGCAGAACCTCAACGCGCTCCATATCGATCATAGGCACTCGAGCTAGCTGATCACGGCCATAGAAAATACCGTCGTTGTACATACCCACAGACTGTTCAAAGCCAGAGTTAATACCTGAACTGATACCACGAATGGTAACCGTGGTTGAAATGCCTGTTTCATTGATAGAAAAGTTAGGCACTAACTCAGACAGACCCTGAAGGTCAACAATGCCAGAGTCAGAGATTTTCTTTGCAGTAACCGCAGCTACGGAGACAGGTACATCCTGAAGTGACTCTGCTCGCTGCTGCGCTGTAACAACAATTTCTTCTAGTGTTGCAGCATTGGTAGTCAGTGCAATTGCTGAGACAGCAACGGCCATAACTGACTTACTTAATAACTTACTCATTTATTCCCCCCGGGGATATTTATATCTTTCTACATAGTATTCTGCAGAACCAGGCCAAACATAGATTGTATGGCTAGTCTTGCAGAGGTATTTGACTCTTACTTTTTTATACAGACAAATATTGCGGTGCACTTTCCTTTAGAGCAATGATCAATTGTTTCATTACCCTTGTCTTTTTTTAGTGCGCCGCAAGGTGCTTGGGACAACTCTACCTTAGCCTGTCTGAAAGTCAGCCGAGTCAAGCTGATCCAGGCTATCCAAGCCGCTGGTAACAGCGCTTAGATAACCAGAATTACGGGTTAGTATTTGGCTTGCAAAGAAGCCGGTAGTGGCGATTTTTTGGGCGTAGTACCTGTCGTCAGAGCCTGCCTCGAGACGCCCTTGGGCCGCAACGGCAAGTTTCACCATCAACCAGTACGACACCGAGTTACCAAACAGCATTAAGAAGTGATAGGCGATATAGCTGGCCCTGTCGGCATTGGCTTTGACGTAATCCAGAGCTTGCTGGCATTGGGCTATTGCCTGTTCTAAGGCCTTGAGTAACGGCAGAGTTTGCTCATTGGCGCTGTCGATCAGCGCCGCTGTCTCTGCCATTTCTGCCAATAGCTCTGCTATGGCTTCACCGCCATCGCGCAGACATTTGCGGCCCACAAAGTCCAGAGCCTGGATGCCATTGGTACCTTCGTAAATCGGCAGGATTCTAGCATCGCGCATATGCTGGGCGGCACCAGTCTCTTCGATAAAGCCCATACCGCCATGCACCTGCACACCCAGCGAGGTGGACTCCATGGATGATTCTGTGCACCAGCCTTTAACCAGCGGAGTTAATACTTCAACCGCTCTGGCGCTCTTGGCGCGCACCTGCTCGTCGCTGTGATGGTGGCTGCGATCTTCATGGGTGATGGCGTAGAACGATAGCGCCCGCCCTGCTTCTGTTAAGGCGCGCATCTGCATAAGCATACGTTTAACATCTGGGTGATGAATGATAGACGCCTTGCCCTCAACACCTGCCACCTTGCCCTGCACTCGCTCTGAGGCATAGGCCACAGCCTGCTGGTAGGCACGCTCACCAATACCCACACCCTGATGGCCCACAGAGAGACGGGCATTGTTCATCATGCTAAACATGCACATCAGGCCCTGGTTTTCCGGCCCTACCAAATAGCCCACTGCGCCGCCCTGGTCACCAAATTGCAGGGTGCAGGTGGGGCTGCTATGGATACCCAGCTTATGTTCAACGCCGACTGGTTTAACATCGTTGCGCTCGCCCAGGCTGCCGTCGGCATTGAGCAGATATTTGGGTACCAAAAACAGCGAGATTCCCTGATTACCCGCTGGGGCATCTGGGGTGCGCGCCAGCACCAGATGAATAATATTTTCTGCTAGGTCGTGGTCGCCCCAGGTAATATAGATTTTTTGGCCGCTAATTAAAAAGTGGTCGCCCTGGGGCACGGCTTTGGTTTTTACCGCCGACAGATCTGTACCCGCCTGTGGCTCGGTCAGGTTCATGGTGCCAGACCAGACGCCAGAAATGAGATTGGCCAGGTAACTGTCTTTTTGCTGATCGGAGCCGTAGAGATTTAGGGCGTGAATAACCCCGCGGGTTAGCATAGGCAGCAGGCTAAAGCCCATATTGGCGGACTGCAGCATCTCTTGCACAGCCACATCGACCACGCCGGGGAATCCTGCGCCATCGTATTTGGGGTTGCCGCTAATACCACACCAGCCTGCCTCAACCATCTGCTGATAGGCGCCGGCTAACATGGGAGCGGTAATTACCTGGCCATCTTTTAGGTGCGCTGGCTGGGTGTCTGCTTGCCAGTTATTGGGGGCTACTTCCTGCTCAAAAAACTTGGCAGCTTCAGGAATAATGGCCTCGACCATATCGCTGCCTACTTCGTCATAGCCCGGCATCTGACTGTGCTCTGCATAATTAACCAGTTCTTGAAAAAGAAATGCGAATTCTTTTTGCGGCGCTTTATAAACAGACATTGGGCAAATTCCTCAGTATTGACCTGGCTCTGGAGCCTTTGTATGACTAGATAATGCGAGGAGAATAATGCTGTCGGACTGAGGGTGTAAACCTATAACAATGACCAATTGGTCTATGGCCCCGCGAAACTAGGGGGCCATTATTTATGGTTAATTTAGCTGGCCTGCAGCGCTGGGTTATAGGCTGGTTTGGTGACGGAGTAGGCCCAGTAAAAAAACAGGAACTGGAATGCCAGACGCACATAGAGCAGTGCTAGTGGAATATCTGGGAAAGCTTGCGGATTGATGGCCATATAGATATTGGCGGGATATACGGCAACCAGCAGAGCGACCAACCCCCAGCCGGCAATTTTGCGCAGCCTCGGGATCAGCACACAGATGCCGCCGACTATTTCAAAAAAACCACTGATATACACGGCCTCTGCGTGAAGGGGAAATGAGGGCGGCATAATATTCAGGTAGAAATCTGGGTTTACAAAGTGATCTACACCCACATTGATAAAAAACCCAGCCAGGCCAAACAGTACCAGCTTCTTCCACCAGCCAGCGGGCAGTTGCATTGCATTAAAAAAGCGGGTGATAACTGTCATGGCACTGATTCCTATTTTTATTATTTGCTGCTGGGTTTAAAGCACTTCTATGGAGCCATGTTCGGCGAGCAGCTTGGCTGCTATGGCACGCTGCTCTGAGGGCATATCCAGGTTGGCACAGAGGCCATTGTTCCAGGCGCGATAAGCCTCTGGGTCTGCATTGCCCACATTGGTAAAGGTTTCCCAGGCTATATAGCAGCGTTGCAGATTACTGGGAGCGCGGCTGAGGGCCATATTGTTGAGCAATGAGTCTACGCTGTGCTGCTCTCTGTCCATGCGCAGGGCATCGTCTTTATCCAGGCGCAGGAACTGGGGGTCGGTGGTAGTAAATTTATGCCACTGCACCGGCTTTTCGCTGTCTGGCTCTGCGCGCTTGGCGAAGTTGGTCCAGGCACTCATCACTGTGTTCTCCATTTGATCCCGCGCCTCGGTGTCTGGATAGACATAGGATGAGATGGGCCCATAGGTAAAGTTGCCAGTGACAAAGGCTATATCTGTACCATGGGCTGCGCCGAATAGATTAGGAAAGTCGATGAGCATTGAGCTGTCCTGATGGTCCCAGTCAAACTGGTAGGCATAGAGGTCTGTGTAGCCTGCAGACTCCATGGCCGCCAGTGGCTGGTCTACGCCCTTGATTTTCCAGGCGTGGGATCTGGTGCGAACCCAGAGTTCATAGAGCTCTGGGTCTTTGACGGTAATTCGGGGCGGCAGAAACTTGGTTAATATATAGCTGGTGTCCATAAAGTAGCGATGCAGTGCCAGCCACAGCGACACTTCATCTTTTGTGGCGCCGGCGATCACAGGAATGTTTTTGGCAAGCTCTGGGTTGGCCAGAGCGCCCAGTATGCCCTCCTTCGGAATTACCACACCGTCTACGGTGGTAAGGGGCATTCTGTCGAAATCTAGGTCGCCGGTTTGGTAGAGGCTCATAAACTCAATGGCATCGGTGCCCTTTAACAGGCTGCGCAACTGCCCAGCGCTGTGCTCAGACTGAGGCTTATCCAACAGCTTATTGGTGATCTGCCAGCTGCCCCGGGCGATTAGACTATTGGTGCCATTTTTGTTGTAGGCATCTTGGGCCGAGACTTCCTGGGTGTAGCCCGACTGGGAAATCGCTTTGTGAAATAGTCCCTCAGCCTGTGGCGAGGCCAGCAGAGCCAGTACATTATGGCCACCAGCTGATTCACCAAAGATGGTGACATTGCTGGAGTCGCCCCCAAACTGGGCTATATTTTTCTGCACCCATTTTAGTGACTCAATAATATCCAGTAGGCCGAAGTTGCTGGTTTTGTCTAGCCCTTGCTGCAGGTCCTGAATTGCCGGATGGGTAAACCAACCCAGCGCACCCAGGCGATAGTTAACCGCCACTACTACCACATCTTTGCGGGCTACTAGTTTGTCGTATTCGTAGTAGTCTTTAAGCCCAGAGGTGTTGCCTCCGCCGTGAATCCATAGCATCACTGGATAGTTTTGGCTGGCAAAGTCGGCGGGAGCTTTGATATCCAGATACAGACAGTCTTCGCTGCCTACCATGCCCTCGCCCTCAACACCGGCAAAGCGGCTGGCTTTTTGTACACAGGAGGTGTCATCGCGCTCAATGATCAGTTGCTCTGGAGCATTTAACTCTCGGGGAGCTCTCCAGCGCAGATCGCCCACTGGGGGCTGGGCATAGGGAATATCGAACCAGGAAACCACTCCGGCGGGTGCGCTGGAGGATAGACCAAAGGACTGTCCCTGGGTAATTCCCGTTGAAGTGCTGACTCTGTGCTCTGCCAGCCGCTGGGCCTCCGGATCTGAGGTGCCGAACAGGCTGCAGGACGAAATAATGGCACTGAGGAGCAAAATGCTGAGGGGGCTGATTGGTGATTTCATGTCGGGCTCTTTTCTGCTGTTTGTTGGCTATTTTTATTGTTTTTAATTAACGACTATACAGCTACTTTATTACACCATGTTACGCCTATAACCAGCTAAAAGATCACCAACATATCAACGCTGAAATCAATAGGCTGAGCCGGGACTCTATTAAATTAACTCTGCCCCGACCCAGTCGATCAACCAGGAAAAAACCCCAAACTAGTGATTACTCTCCCTTCGCTGCTTACTCTTTCACTCCCTACCTGCTGTTGCTAATGGGTTGAGCGCTATTATTGTTTGTCTGTCGAAAACTGTAACTTTGCCAACCGGCCATATAACTCGCACGAAGACAGCAGGTCATTATGGCTGCCCGTCGCCACAGCCCGGCCCTGATCCATGACTACAATTAAGTCTGCATGCAGAATAGTCGCCAGGCGATGGGCAATAATCACGGTGGTACGCCCTTTCATTAGCTTATCTAGCGCTAGCTGAACCATATATTCACTCTCTGCATCCAGAGCACTGGTGGCTTCGTCAAGCAATAGCACTCGCGGGTCTTTAAGCAGCGCACGGGCAATGGCAATACGTTGCCGCTGCCCACCAGAAAGGCGCACGCCCTGCTCACCCAAATCACTCTGATAGCCGTCGGGAAGATGGCGAATAAACTCGTCGGCATGGGCCGCTGTGGCTGCGGCCATCACCTGTTCATCAGTGGCCTCTGGTTTGCCGTAGCGAATGTTGTACATCACATCGCCGGTAAACAATGTGGGCTGCTGCTGCACCACGGCAATCTGCTGGCGCAAATCTGTTGGGTATAAATCCTTAATATTGCGGCCGCCAAAAAAGATACCGCCTTTTTGCGGATCGTAAAAGCGCTGAATTAAATCAAACAATGTGGATTTACCTGCACCGGATGGGCCCACCAGTGCAACTATTTTTCCCTCTTCAATGCGTAGGGAAAAATCATCTAGTGCTGGCTGCTGTGGCCGCGACGGGTAGCAGAAGCGGAGGTTTTTAAACTCCAAAACTGGCGTTAAATCTTTGGCTTCGACTGCTACTTTGGCGGCGATCAGAATATCATTTTCAGCGTGAAGCAATTCCATTAGTCGCTCAGTAGCGCCAGCGGCTCTCTGCAATTCGCCATAGACTTCTGACAGAGAGGCAACCCCTGTAGCCATTAAAATGGCATAAAAAATAAATGCGCCCAATTCTCCGCCGGTCATGGTGCCATTGATCACATCGGAGCCACCCACCCAGAGCATGACCGAGAGCGCACTAAACACCAACATTATGACCACAGCCATCAATATTGCCCGCTGACTAACTCGGCGCTTGGCCACATCAAAGGCTCGCTCTACCTCGCGGGAGAAGGCGTTCTTTTCCTGAGTTTCCTGAGTAAAACTCTGGACGGTTTTAATATGCTGAATCACCTCTCCTGCATAGGAGCCCACATCGGCAATACTGTCCTGACTCTCGCGAGAAAGGTTGCGCACTTTGCGACCAAAAATAAGGATGGGCATCAGCACCAGGGGAACTGCCAGCATAATAATTAACGACAGTTTTAAATTGGTGATTAGCAACATAATTAATGCCCCGGTAAAGCTAATCACACTGCGCAGGGCTATGGATACCGAGGAACCAATAATGGACTGCAGTAAGGTGGTATCTGATGTCAGCCGCGACATAATATCGCCACTGCGGTTGGTCTCAAAAAATGCCGGATGCAGATGCACCACATGGTTGAACACGGCGCTGCGAATATCTGCACTGACCCGCTCACCCAACCAGGAGATTAAATAAAAGCGGATATAGGTGCCCACCGCCATCAAGGCGGAGGCCAGCAAGATAAACAGGATAGCGCTGTTGAGATGCTGCTGAGACTGCTCGGAAAAACCTTGATCAATCACCAGCCTGAGGCCCTGACCAATAGATAGAGTGACCACTGCGGTAAATACTAGGGCAAATAAGAAAATGCCTATGCGTCCACTGTAGGGTTTTAGAAACTGTGCCAGTGACAGCAGCACCGGAGGCCTGCCCAGCGCTGGTTCTGGATGTGGATTTTCAGCCAAGTTTAACCCTCGAGAGCCGCACAGGCTTTCCCTGTGATTTGTGCACTACTGTACTGTCCATTGCCGTCCATAGATTTCTGCTGTGCTTAAAGTGGTGCTGGGGATTATGCCCAGCGCAGAGCCAGATGCAAGGATTTGGCTGCTGTTTATACAGCAACCATAGGTAAATGGTTTACAGGCACAATTTAAACTGGGCTGTTCTAGACACAGGGTTTTGGTGTGCCTGCATACAGGGCCTCAACCAGAGGGATAAAATGGTCTAGAGGTAACGTATCGTAGTGGGGGTCAAAAGAGGTCTGATCCCAGTTGGCGCAGAAGTCGACACAGTCTTGATAGTAAGGGTGATTTCGCAGTTCATCTCGGGCATTTCTGTCCTGGTCGTAATAATGCATCCAGTAATAGCCCTGAAACAGGCCATGGTGCAATAGCACCCAGTAATTCTTATCGCTGATATAGGGGCGCAGCATGGCGGCAGCTACCTGGCTGTGATTGGCCGGTGCTATGGCATCGCCTATATCATGCAGCAGAGCACAGACTACGGTTTCATCGTCGGCGCCATCACGCTGGGCCCTGGTTGCGGTTTGCAGACAGTGGTCAAGGCGACTGATCTGGTAGGGGGAGTCGCCGTCCATGGTCTTCAACCAGTGGATAACACGGGCAGCCTGCCCTTGCATCTCTTGCCGCTCGTGCTCAAACACCAGGTCATAGTCCTCTCTGCTGGCATGCTCCATGGCGGTAAAACTCACCTTAGCTGACATTTTTACCTCTCCTTATTCTGGCTTGTGGCTGGCCTGTAACTGGCGTAACTTATTGGCGACATTATCTAACTCAAAATAGGCGTCTTGCAAATGCCGCGCAGCCACAGGCTGAAATGACTCCCGTGCATGCAATACCCGCTGGGCAGCCACTAGCAGCAGTTGCCCGCCCTCCAGTCTAAAGGTGGATCTGGCGGCTGATTCCCTGTGCATAATTCTGAGACAGAGCTCCCTATAGGCAGAATAAAACTGCTGTATACCGGGCTGCATTGGATTCATCATCTGCATAAGCTGATTAGAAAATCTCAGGCTGTGAATACTGCCATCAATATTACAGCGCACCATGGGCTCTGTAGCATAGGTTTCGTTGTCCTGATCAAACTCCCTAAAGGGCACCGGAAATTCGCAGAGACTCTTAAAGTACTCCGGGTGATCCAGTCGCAGTTGCTCGAGAATAGCCCAGCCATCGACAATTATTGACTCTCCCCCGGGAGTTTCATTTTGCAGCATATGCAATGCCTGGACCGAGGGCGGGAAGCTGTAGCTGGCAAAATCGTTGTGGGGCGGCAGGCCCAGGGAGGTATGGGCAATATTGTAGACATGACCTGTGACTGACACATTGTGGATACGATCAAACAACAGTTCGCGTATGGGCCCCAATACAGGGGACAGCAACTCCAGGCTCTCAGACTGGGTGGGTGCCCCGGTCAATACAATGGCACCCCAGCGCATAAAGCTTGTCAGGCTGGCCACTGTGGTCTGGCTGTGGGTTAAAAACAGACTCCAGTCAAAGGTCTCTGGAGTAAAGTCATGAGGCCATGGCTGATGCAGTTTTGGTTCAGGAATCATCAGCTGATCTATGGTGCTGAGGGGAAACCGAGTCTGATGATTGTCGGGCCAGGTAATACTCAGCTGACTATTATCTAGGCCCACTTCTGTGGGCGCTAGATCTGCATCTACCGAACTGAGAATAAAACGCTTTTCCTGAGTCTCCACCACTCGACAATCGTCACAGGGGCAGTTATCGCGAAGCCATAGATTGGGTAGCTGGTACTCTCTGCCTGCAGGTCGGCGAATAATCACCGAATGCGCCGTTATCTGAAAAGCTTCAGAGTTTAGTTCAGCCGCCATCAACAGGCCCTCTACAAAAGGATTAAAGGTTAATTTTGGACGAAAGTATCATAAAAATTTCGCCACACAAATAACCCTATTAGCGGCTGGTATTTTTGTGTAAAAAAATGTCGTTTTTGGCTTAATTGTTGACTGGAATAAACCAGCTATTATCGGAAACTTGCAGGCGCCCCATCATCAGTTCCGTTACCACCAGATCAATGGTTTCTAAATCCCGCTGAGCCATATTGGCAAAATTATCCTCACCTAATTGCTGCTCAGTCTGATCGGGAAAGTTGCGTCTGGTGCGATGAATCCAATAGCTGGTAGACACCTGCTGCAATTCAAAGGCTTGCATAACGCCCTCAATACCCAGCATAAAACCCAGCAGCCCACCCCAGGTAGCGGTGGGATTATCAGAATCCCAACCCACCAGGCTGCCTATCTGTATGGTTCTGACTATATCGCCCTGACCATGAAACAGACTGACCAGACTGGCGGCAAAGTTAATCAGTGCATCGAAGGGCTCGACATAGCTATAGCCGTCGGCGCCCTGCAACTGATAGCGCTGGTAAACAGCATCTCTGGTCTGCTGCCAGCTGTCCGGATGACGCAGATATTGGTCCCAGACAAACTGGTAGATTTTGTACACTGAAGAGTCTTTTGGCAGTCGATTGCTGGCCTGCTGAGCCAACCATTGAGTCTGCTGCTGAGGGCTCTCAGAGGAATCCACCACTGAGGCCAGGCTGTGCATAACCACATAGAACTGCGCTACCCAGTAGGCTTGATCATGGGCCGTGGTTCGAATCGGTAGCTCGGCAATTTGCATAGCAATATCGGGTCTGCCCGGCGCCAGCAGACCAAATATCTCAGTGGTTAGCTGGGCATCAATCATGGAGGATTTGGGGTTATTAATCGGCAGACTGGTGTGGGGCGGCACCATGCCCTGCTCCATTAATTGTCTGGCTCGCTCGTTGGACACCCAGAGAAAGTTCTCTACCTGAGGCCTGGAGTCGGGAAATTTTTTAAACAATGGAGCATCGGTTTCCGAGTAGATATGCTTTAGCCAACCATCGCGAATTTGCTCGGCACTGAGCTTGCTGGTGCGGTGCTGATGATGAAGATAGGAATACATATATTCTATGTCGGTATCATCATCTGAACCCCAGGGCTGCCCCTCTGGCTCAAAGTAAAAATCGATTGAATTTGCATGGGGTACATATTCGCCCCAGTAGGCTTTTTGATCTGGGCTTCCCCAGTCAGCATCTGTATAAAATGGCATAGTCTCTGCTGTGCCGATTTTATCCATCTCGGTAATCAGGCCAGTCCAGTTAGCAATATTCTGTCCCAGCCAAAAGCCCTGCAGACGCTGGCCGTAATCCGCCTTGGAAATTACCAGTGATTGCTGCTGACCGCTGTCACAGGAGGTGACAAAGATAAGTAAAAGGCTCAGCAGATATTTATTGTTTTTCATTATTCTGCTCTTATAAGTCAGTGTGATACCAAGATTTTTGTTGTTGGTCATTGGCTGATCATGCTTGTGGTTAGTGGCTAATGCAATCAACATTATCTTGACCACTAATACTAACTGATACCTGCGTTGGCCTCATCTGGGGGTCTGATAAACCGGAGGCCCAGCCTGACAGTCCTGAGTCCTGAATCAGTTATCGCTAACCAGTTGGTCCAGCTTGGCGGCACAGATAAAGTCGTTGCTGGATAGCCCATCAATTTCATGGGTGGTAAATGTCACTGAGCAATAGCCCCAGCCAAAGGCAATATCTGGGTGATGACCCTGGCGATCCCCCAGCCAGGCAATAACATTGGCCATCTGCACTGCCCTGGCAAAACCTTTAAAGCTAAATTTCCGCGAGATTTCTTTATGGTCTGCCGATAGCTGCCAGTCTGTATGCAGCTCGGATAGCAGCTGCTGGGCCTCGGCGGCATCCAGGGCGGCCATGCCTCCCTGACAGGGTTCACAGGTCTGATTACTCAGGTCACATTGTTGATTACTCATAGTTTTTATCCCGTTAATTGGCAGTCGTAGGCGGGCTCAAATAGCCCAAGTGACTGCGCCTGTTTGATATCGGCCAGTAGGTTTCTATCAGCCGCTTTAAATAGATCATTGATATCTTCTATCACATAGTAAATAGGTTGATGAATATCGATACGGTATGGGGTGCGCAGAATATCTATCACATTGAACTCGCGGCGCTCTGGAGCCGAGCTCTGAACTGCATAGACCAGCTCGGTGGGCGATGAATTAAGACCTGAGCCCAGAGCCCTGTATTGCCCCTGCTCCCGACTGAGCCCAAACTCTATGGTGAACCAGTAGAGACGTATTAACCAGCTGTAATCCGCCGGTTGCACCTGCAGACCTAACTCGCCTATGGTCTGGGAAAAAAAGGCAAACCCCGGGTCAGTCAGCAGCGGTGTATGGCCAAAGATTTCATGAAAAATATCTGGCTCTTCAATATAGTCAAAATCAGCCCTGCTGCGGATAAATGAAGCTGCGGGAAAAGTCTTTTCCGAGAGCATCTTAAAAAAGCGACCAAACCCAATTAATGCGGGGACCGGTTCGACACGCCAGCCTGTTAGGGGCATCAGTACCTGACTGATTTCATCGCACTGGGGTATACGATTATCTGGCAGAGACAGCATCTCCATCCCATTGAGGCAGGCCTGGGCTGCATATTTTTGAGTACTGGGCAGTTGCCGCTGATAGAGGTCGCGCCAGATATCCTGCTCCTCTTGGCTGTAATGAATAACTCCATTGCTGTCTGGGGTCTTAGCTACATAATGGGTAGACTTAGCCATAGTATGCTCCTTAATCCATAGGGATAGTATTACTGAGGATAGGGGAAAATACTTTGCTATAAAGGAGAACTTTGCCTTATAACCGGTTATATTTACCATATAAAGCAAATACTAAGGAATTAACTACCTATGCCAATAATTGATAATTATGACCGCAGTATTCTGCGTGTGCTGCAAACTGATGGCAAAATTGGCAACCAGGAATTGGCCTCCAGGGTTAACCTCTCCAACTCGCCCTGCTGGCGGCGGGTGAAAAAACTGGAGGATACTGGGGTTATTAATGGCTATGCAGCCATGCTTGACCCCAAAGCTCTGGGACTTACCGCCATGGCCTATGTGCATATAGCCCTGCTTGATCACCGCCAGCAGACTATTGAGACTCTGGATAACTTTGTGGAGGCTCAGGAGCAGATTATTGAATGTTCGTCGATCACTGGCTCCAATGATTATCTACTTAAAATTGTCGAGAGAGATACTGAAAGCCTGGAGAAATTTATTATGCAGCAACTGCTGCGTTTGGGTATTGTGCGCTCTTCTACCACCAACCTGATACTGCGGCAGAAAAAATACACTACGGCCCTGCCGCTCTAGGCTCTCTAGGTTCTCTAGTCTCTCCAGACTCGATAGCACATCTAGCTCTGATGCGGGGCAATTTGCTATACTTGCCCGGAGTTAAACCAGCGCCAAATTTACGATTTGGTTAGCCGAACACCAGGATATGCTATGCCCACTCAGTACGTTACCTGCGCGCTCTATAAGTTTGTTGCGCTGCCCAATTACGGCTCTATTCGCCACCCTCTGTTAAAAGTGATGACCGACAACCAGGTCTACGGCACATTGCTGCTGGCCGCCGAAGGCATTAATGGGACCATTTCTGGCACCAGAGAAAATATAGATTCGGTGCTTCACTGGATTGGACAACAGCCCGGCCTGGAAAATATAGATACCAAAGAATCCTTCGACGATGAAATTCCTTTTTACCGCACCAAGGTCAAATTAAAAAAAGAAATTGTCACCATGGGTGTGGAAGGCATAGACCCCAGGCAGGTGGTGGGCACCTATGTTAAGCCTGAGGACTGGAATGATCTGATATCTGACCCGGATGTACTGGTGGTGGATACCCGCAATGACTACGAGGTGCAAATTGGTACCTTTAAAAATGCCATAGACCCCAAGACCACTAGTTTTCGCGAATTTCCCGAATGGGCCAATAACAATATCGATCGCACCAGCAACAAAAAAATTGCCATGTTCTGCACCGGCGGTATTCGCTGTGAAAAGTCCACTGCCTATATGAAAGAGCAGGGTTTTGATCAGGTCTATCATCTTGAGGGCGGCATTCTTAAATATCTTGAAAAGGTGCCTAAGGATCAGTCGCTGTGGCAGGGAGAATGCTTTGTTTTTGATAATCGTGTGGCTGTGGATCAGGATCTCAAGCGCGGCTCCTACGATCAGTGTCACGCCTGCCGCATGCCAATTACTGAGCAGGAAAAAAACCTGGACAGCTATCAGGAGGGACTCTCCTGTCATCATTGCTACGGGATCCTAAGCGAAGAGCAAAAACAGCGCTTTGCCCAGCGCCAAAAACAGGTGCAGCTGGCCAAGGCCCGCGGTGAGGAACATATAGGCAGTGCCGCCCAGCAGGATACAGAGCGCCGGCGAGCCGAAAAAAAAGCGCGCAGAAAAGACCAGCACAGAACCTAGATTGCAATGGATAGCAGAGCGCAGCCTATCAGTGCTGGGCCTCACAGAATTGCATAGCATGAGAGCAGATTAGAACTTACAATTCGATTTGCAATAACTATAAAACTTAAAGGTGCTCGATGAGACATACACTTCACCAACAATGGCTGCGGCTGGGCACTTTTATTACTTTTTTAATGCTTACTGGATGTGGCAGTGGCGAATTAAGCCTTAACGAGCCACGCCCCATCAGTGAGTTTTTGTTTGCGGAGACGGCAGAACTGCGCGCCAAGCAACTCAGCAATATCAGCTATGATTTGCAATTTAATCTAGACAGTCAGTCTGAGTTTTTTTCTGGGATTACCGAAATAAGCTTTGATCTAGCAGCGGGCAATCAGAATGATCTCAGCATAGATTTCAGCCAGGGCGATGTTCAGTCCATCACCAAAGATGGCAAGCCCGTTGTCTTTACCTATGAGAAGTGGTTTATAACCATACCTGCCGCTGAGTTATCTGCTGGTGCCAATACTCTGGTGATCAACTACAGTCACCCCTATGCTACAGATGGCTCTGGGCTACATAGATTTGTTGACCCGGAGAATGGCGAGATCTATTTATACACAGACTTCGAACCCTATGATGCCAATCGCCTTTTCCCTCACTTTGATCAGCCAGATCTAAAGGCGAGCTACAGCCTTGAGGTAAGTGCCCCACAAGACTGGCAAATTATCAGCGCCACTAGGGAGTCCAGCATTAAACAGGTGGAGGACAAAAACTACTGGACATTTCCTGTCTCAGCGGTGTTTTCGTCCTATATCTTTTCGCTGCATGCTGGCAACTATGCTGTCTGGGAAGACCAGTTCGAAGATATTCCCCTGCGCCTGTTTGCCCGCCAAAGTTTGGCTCAGTATGTTAAAACTGATGAATGGTTTACCCCTACCAAGCAGAGTTTTGCCTTCTTCAATGATTACTTTGATATTCGCTATCCCTTTGGTAAGTACGACCAGATAATTGTTCCTGACTTTAATGCCGGCGCCATGGAAAATGTTGCCGCCGTAACCTTTAATGAAGCCTATATCGCCAAAAGTGAGAAATCCACATTGGCAAAAATGCGCCTCGCCAATGTGATTGCCCATGAAATGGCCCATATGTGGTTTGGTGATCTGGTGACCATGCGCTGGTGGAACGGACTCTGGCTCAATGAGAGCTTTGCCACCTATATGGCTAATCTGGCACTTGCCAACGCCAGTGACTTTGAGCGAGTTTGGGAGGTGTTCTACTCTCGCACTAAACAATGGGCCTATCGTACAGATGACTCGGTAAACACCCATCCGATTGAATTGGCGGTGGCCTCGACCGGCGAGGCCATGACTAACTTCGATGGCATTACCTATGGCAAAGGAGCCTCGGTTTTAAAACAGTTGCCCTTCTATCTTGGCGAGGAAAATTTTCGTACTGGCGTCAGCAATTACCTGAAAAAATTCTCCTATAAAAACACTGATTTGGATGACTTTATGGGCGAGCTGGGCAAGGCGGCAGACAGAGATCTGTCCCAGTGGACTCAGGACTGGCTCTACAAGGCCGGGCTTAATAGCATCAGAGTCGACTACCAATGTGCCGACAGTAAAATCAGCCAGCTGAGTATTGATCAAACAGCACCTGAGGGATTCCCTACCTTGCGGGAGCAGCGAGTGCAGATTGGTTTTTACCATATCTCTGGGGGCGGCCTATCCAGAACCGGCGCAGTGCCTGTAACCTACAGTGGCGCAACCACCGATGTACCAGAGGCGGTGGGTATGGATTGCCCTGACCTGCTGTATCCCAATGAGGAAGACTGGGGCTATGTGAAAGTAGATCTGGACAAAAAATCTCTGGCTGTTGCCAAGCAATATATCAATGCTGTAGATAGCAGCATGATGCGCCTGATGCTGTGGCAGAGTTTGATCGACAGTGTCAGCGATGCCAATCTAAGCGCCGAAACCTTTGTTGAATTTGCCATGGCCAATATCCCTGGCGAGACAGACTACAATGTGGCGCGCGCCATAGGCGGCGGGCTTGTCAAAGCATTGGACTACCTGTCGACGGCCACCCGCCTGCAGATCAAAGATTACAGCGTGACCTATGCCCAGGTTGAGAATCTGTACCTGGAACTGCTCAGCAGCGCCCAGGCTGGCTCAGATTTGCAGAAGTACTGGTACAGCCAGTACGTTGATTTGAGCAAAAACTCGATGCACCTAAATAATCTGCGCCAGATTCTGGCGAGCGAAAAGACTTTTAGCGGCCTGACCATTGACCAGGACAAACGCTGGGAGATTGTGGCTGCATTGAATCGCTATCAGCACGGGGACTATCTGGCACTGCTCGAGGCTGAGAAGCTGCGCGACAACTCAGATACCGGCGTTAAATACGCCATCTATTCTGAAGCGCTGCGCCCAGACCCTGAGATAAAGGCCAAATGGTTTGCCGTGGTAACAGACAACCCAGACAGATTAAAACTGTCGACCCTGCGCTATATTATGGCTGGCCTGTTTCCACCAGAGCAGTCTGCGCTTGAGCAGCCCTATAAAGCTAGGATACTGGCACAGATACCTGTGCTTAACCAGGGCAGTGATCTGGGCCTAACAAGATCCTTTACCAGCAGCCTGCTGCCAGCCCAGTGCACAGACCAGAGTGAAAAAGAACTGGCTGGCCTGGTAGAGGAGTACCAAGCTATGAAACCTCAGATTCTTAAGGCGGTAAAAGCCAGACACCAAACTGTGCAGCGATGCATTAAGGCGCTGGCTCTATTGCAAGAGCCTCAGTAGCAGCTTCTACTGCGTTGATATGGCTAGTCATATTGGCGATTAAATCGGGGATTACCGCAGGGGGCAGGTTATGGCCCATGCCCTCAAAAAGCACATATTTAGAGCCTTTGATCAACTCGGCTGTGTGCTCGCCATGGGCTGGTGGAATAAGCCCGTCGTCCACCCCGTGCAGCACCAGAGTGTCGGCTTGAATTGTCGCCACCTCTGCTGACCGATCCCCCACTTTAAACACCGCCATTAGATGCCGAGGCATGGAAGCCGGATAAAATCCCCGCGCACGAATACTTGCCTCGCGCTCCTCTTCCGCTTCTCCCTCGGCGAGATTTCTCAGCCGAGTCTCGGCCAAATTGGTGGGCGGCGGCAGATGACGAGCCCCGGTGGTCGACATAATTGAGATTAGGCTGCGGGTGCGCTGAGGATATTTTGCCGCCACTATCTGGGCAATCATGCCACCCATAGAGGTGCCAATAATATGCCCGTCCTGGTAACCCAGAGCATCCATCAACCCCACTGCATCTGCCGCCATATCATCCAGAGAGTAAGGGGCATTCACTGGCAGATTCAGCTGGCGTTTTAGTAACTGCAGCCAGAGGGTTGGCTGACCCCATTGATCAAAACGAGTGGAGGCTCCAGTATCGCGATTATCAAACATCAGAACTTGGTAACCGGCCTCAGCCAGCCCTCTGATCATATTGTCCCCCCAGGCCACATTGGAACCCCCCAGCCCCATAATGACCACCACCTTGGGCCTGCCCTCACCCTCCCCAACAGTGCGATAGGCAATTTCAATACCATTAACCTGGGCCATTTTTAGCGGATGTGTGTCCAGATAGGTGCGGCTAAATTCTGCCTGGGCAACAGAGGTGAAAATTAACAGTAGGTATAGAATGATATGCTTCATGGCGTAGCCTTTTTATATGCCGGGCCCGGGCCCAGTCTTTATTTACTCTGGTTGTACGGAAGAGATGTTGCCACTAGATTATTTATCTGATAGTTTTGGCATTATAGGTGCCATAATGTAAGCTCCCAATAAGCCAACTTAGCCAACTAGAGTAATCGCCATGACAAACAGAGTAACTAAAACACTAAAATGGACAGTGCTATTCGTTGCACTGTTAGCCCTGTTCCTGCCATCCATATTGCAAGGACTGGGACTTCACCCTGAGTACCATGGACCAACCTATCAGTTGCCCGGCAAACGTGCCCTGGTTATTACCACAAGTAATGCTGTATTGAGCTCTGCCGGTGAGACTGAGGGCAAGCCCACAGGTGTTATGGCGTCAGAAATGACCCACCCCTACTACGGCTTTACTGATGCGGGTATGCAGGTGGATATTGCCAGCATTAAGGGCGGGCAGATTCCTGTTGACCCCCAAACTCTGGGTCGGGCGATTAGGTCAGCAGAAGATGATCGCTATCTGGCAGATCCCATCATGCAGGCCAAGGTTAATAATTCCCTGTTAATTGATGACGTGGATTTTACCCAGTACGACGCTATTTTTCTGTCTGGTGGCTGGGGCGCGGCCTATGATTTGGGTTACTCAGAAGTGTTAGCAGAAAAAATATCCGCAGCCTACTATGCCGAGACCCCTATTATTGGCTCTGTGTGCCATGGGGCCCTGGGATTAATTAATGCTCTGGACAGGGATGGCAATAAGTTAATTGCTGGCCGGCGTATGACTGGAGTTACAGATAGACAGATCAAGCAGCTTGGAATTGAAATCACGCCTCAGCATCCAGAGACGGAGCTGCGCAAAGCCGGCGCTTTATTTGAAAGCCAGACCAAGCTGATTGATTTTTTTGCTACCCATGTGGTGGTAGATGATGAGCGACGCTTTGTCACTGGCCAGAACCAAAACTCCGGCCATGAGACAGCCCATCAGATGATGGCGATTATAGCGGCGCTAAACGAAGCGCCGCAGTAAATCCCCAGAGGCTTACTGCCCCTGATACCAAATGGGCGATGTCCAAGCCATCTCCCGAACAGTTTGCGGATAGGCGTCGTTGCTGCATACCTCTGGGCGGTCTGCTTCGGCGACTGCTGCGCAATCATAGGTGTGCCAGCGGGCTGTCTCTGGCTCTACGGCTCGCAGGTAATAGTAAGCCGACTGGGAGGGATCAAAGCTACTATCCGTGTACAGCTGACAGAGACTATCGGCACCGGCCTCCGCACTGGCCACAGGTATAACTTCTGAGTTCATATTGCCCTCGGCATCGATCCAGCCTTTAATCAGATGCAGCGCTTCAAGCTTTTGGCCATCTGGGTCTTTGGCCGCATAGGCCAGGAATGAAGGCTTGGCAGATTGATCGCTGGCGCTGAGGTCTGCGCCCATGGGCACGCCATTAGCATAGGCCTGGGCAATCATATCATTGGCTTCGCAGAGCCCAGCATCCAGGCCCCAGCCAGCAAATAAGCGGGGGCGAATTCTCGGCCCCGAGGTGCCAAATACCTCTTTGCGCAACATGGCGTCGAAGATGGCGTCACGGGTATTTTCTTTGGCCCAGACTCCTGCCAAGCCACCGGGGTTGCCATCAATACCGCTGGTCAACAGACCGGGCTGCAATCGCTCCAATGCTGTTGATTCACCGGTGACTGCACCATCCCAGTTTGACTCCACCAGCCCGCCCGGGTTGGCAGAATGAGTGTCTGTGGCTGCTATAACCCCGAGCTTGACCGGATTGAGGCCGATCTGCTGCTCTTCTTTAAGGCCCACTAACAGACCAGAGCGCTGAAAATCTGTGGCATGCACGCAGCCGGCGCCGAGCATACCATTGCTGCCATTGACGCCCTCTTCACATTCAGCGGTGACTTCAGAGGCCTGCCCCACAACCAATCCCTCTGCTGACATATCTCTGGTGGCATAGGTTTTGTTCTCACCCATGCGACGCACAGCTTCAACATTACAAAGTTCATCTGGAGCCGCAAACACAGTGCTCAGACCGTTGATACATTCGGAATTACCTTTGTGCTGGAAGATTTCCATAATCGGCTCGCGCTTGAGTCGCGACTGGGCGTAGGCAACTTTAGCGGCATCTGTATCTTCGAGCTGCATATAGGGCGCCATGCGGCCATTGGCCAGGTTAGAGTTGTGGGGAATGGTCAGGTAGTCACAACCAGCTTCCGCATCACAGACTGCATCCAGCTCAGTCCACAGCTTGCTGTCGATTGGTGCATCTATATAGCTGACTGGTAAGGCTGGCACATTGTCATTTCTGAAGATGACATTGCGGTGATAATTACTGGTGCCAGGCGTGCCTGTGTATTCATAGGCAACAAAGCTGGTAAATTCGCAGGGCTCATTATTGGCATTGGAAGTAGCCTGAATAGTCTCCCAGGGAGACTGGGCAAAATCTCGACATAGTGAACCATCTGCACCACAGATTTCGGGAATGCGTGCCGGCGTTTCGGTGGTGATCACTGTACCCAGCATCATCATGCCCAAGCGTTGATCAGAGCGATAGCCCACACAGAACTCAGTATTGTAGACCGGTGAACCCTGGGTGCTGCACAGGGCTCGCTCGCCGAGAAATTCGCCATGATCTGTCACTGCCAAAAAGTCCAGGGGGCGGTCGATCTTGATCCGCCCTGTGGCCTCGCCCTCAGCATTGACCGGGAAAAACGGAATCTCGCCACCTCGGGCATAGTTGTGGGCATCCTCGGGCGTTGCACCGGTACTAATGGCTGCGGCATCAAAGGAATAGCTGGTGTGAACATGCAGGTCACCAAACAGCGCTGTGCCATTTTCATCGTACTGATCACAGCTTCCGGAAGAAACGACTGTATTCTCAGAGGCACTCTGAACAGCAATATTTGTAGGCGCCTCTGGGTCGCTGCAGGCGCTGATCAAAAGCGCAGCAGAAAGGGTTGCAACCAATGGTAGATGTAATGACTTGTACATATTCACTCCTATTATTATTGAGCCCTGGTCAGCCGGACACTGCCGCTATGGTAGTACCTTTTACTTATTGTGATCGAACAATTATTGACTATGAAGTACTGCATTAATGAGCTCTGATTAACGGTTGCGCCCCAGGGCATCATGGCTGGTTACCCAGTCGCCGGCCAGTACCGCACTCATTAATGACACCTCTCCAGCTAACACAGTGGCGCCAATAATCTCCGCCAATTTATGCACCTTGCCCGGACCATCACAGCCAATCATCTTAAGGCATTCCTGCTGTGTCGCCAGGCCTGTGCCAC